>Ga0208647_1000006_pt1 | contig 274318 bp, 205 predicted proteins | sample AntAceMetag02UKA_FD_184765 | JGI IMG/M metagenome (GOLD analysis project Ga0208647, IMG submission 184765) | Saline lake microbial communities from Ace Lake, Antarctica - Antarctic Ace Lake Metagenome 02UKA (SPAdes) (version 2) | ecosystem: Environmental > Aquatic > Non-marine Saline and... | reverse complement strand
TCCGCACTATTAGCACAGATCCACATATTCGAACCATTTGGTGAATGGCTTCTTTGCACTTGGGTTCGAAACGAAACGCAGTGCAGTAAGACGAACGAACACAGTGAGTGAAGTCAATCCCACCTTCTCCGCACTATTAGCACAGATCCACATATTCGAACCATTTGGTGAATGGCTTCTTTGCACTTGGGTTCGAAACGAAACGCAGTGCAGTAAGACGAACGAACACAGTGAGTGAAGTCAATCCCACCTTCCCTGCCAAGCCGTAGCTGAGCCCTCGCCAACGGCGGCGAGGAAAGCGAAGGCTGGTCCGCAAAGCGACATTAAAATTTCGGTATAAACAATAACACCTGACTTCAGGTGTTATTTGTCTAGATATCTAATTAGACTCTCCCAGCAATTGGTTTTAAGTTCAATCGCTGGGAGAATCTAACACATTAAAGGGGGAGCTATCACTCCCGGATTGAAACCCGGGGTTACTGAGAATCACTTGGAATGGGCTTCAGCCAATTTTCAAGAATATTTCCATCACCGACAAGATTTATCAGCTGCTGTTGCATAACCGCTAATGGAGCCAATGGATTAGCGAAGATCTTTCCCTTGAACATGGGAATTGTATCATGTAGATAGACACCAAGTCGGGGGACAAATGCACCGGACCATGATGGCAGGCCATTTAAAGGATAGGAGATGGCCACCTTGGAATACCCTGCTTGCTCGATTTGGGCGAGGAGATCACTGTTCCAGGCATTATAAGGAGGACAGAAAGTGGTGACTTCAGCACCGATCTTATCCTCTATCTTTTTCTTTGAGCTAACGAGTTCCCTTTTAATATTTTTTATACTCATATTGATCATACGACGGTGCGAGCAACCATGAGATCCTATCTCCCAACCCAATGTATGCAAGGCTTGCAGATCTGACCAATTCATATGCTCAACTTGCTTTGAGTCTGGGAAATAATCCCAACTATTCTTCTTTCCCACATAATTAGTAATGGCAAAAACAGTAGCCACCCCCCCAACTGCCTCCAGAACAGGGACTGCATGATCCTTGACACAGGAATAGCCATCATCAAAGCTGATCATGATCTGATTTTCTGCGGGATTAAAATCTTTGATTCGAGTAAAGGAAAAGCCCAGATGTTTTAGTGCCAGCATCTGGGCTTTAAATTGAACCGGAGTTGTTGTTGTAAGTCCCCACTCACGCACTTCAGAGACCTTATGATAGACCAGGCCCCGATTGAAAACGGGGAAATGCAAATCTTAGCCCAATACTTTGTCGATGGGTGTGTACTCCAGACCAAATGCCTCGGCGACAGCCTTACAAGTAACTTTCCCATCCACCATGTTGAGACCAATTGCAAATCCAGCATCTGCTTGCAGAGCTGCCTCGACGCCTTTGTTAGCCAATTTGATAACATAGGGTAAAGTTGCATTTGTAAGGGCTTTTGTAGAAGTGTAAGGAACAGCTCCTGGCATATTCGCTACACAATAATGTAAGACGCCATCAACCACAAAAGTTGGATCCTCATGGGTTGTTGGTTTACAGGTCTCAACACAGCCGCCCTGATCAACGGCAACATCAACAATAACTGAGCCCGGTTTCATCAAGCTCAGCATTTCTCGGGTGATCAGTTTTGGAGCTTTGGCGCCTGGTAGAAGAACAGCTCCCACTACAAGGTCAACTGCTGGTAATAATTCGCGGATATTGGCAGGTGAACTATAAATGGTGCTGACATTCTTCGGCATAATATCATCGAGGTAGCGGAGTCGGTCCAGGTTAATGTCCATGATGGTTACATTGGCACCCATACCAGCGGCAATCTTAGTCGCGTGGGTACCAACGGTACCAGCCCCTAAGACTAACACGATGGCAGGTTTAACGCCTGGAACCCCACCTAATAATACTCCACGACCACCACTGGTGTGCTCGAGGAATTTCGCCCCTTCTTGAGTAGCCATGCGTCCTGCCACTTCACTCATAGGCTCCAGAAGTGGTAATTTTTTAAATCTATCTTCAACAGTCTCATACGCAACCGCCCAGGCCTTGGTATTAAGAAATCCACGGGTAAGGGCTTCATCAGCCGCGAAGTGAAAATAAGTGAAAACGATTTGTCCAGGACGAGTTCTGGCAATTTCTACTGCCTGTGGTTCTTTGACTTTGACAATCATGTCGGCATCGGCCCAAATTTTTTCAACGTCGACTTCTATTGTGGCTCCGACTTCCTCATACATCTCGTTGGTAAAACCGCTGTTGATGCCACCATTGTCCTCAAGGATGACTTTGTGTCCATTAGCAACTAGCAGTTCCACTCCGCCTGGAGTCATTGCAATACGATTCTCATTTGTTTTAATTTCTCTAGGTACCCCAACAATCATATTCGCCTCCGATTGATAAATATTGAATGACAGTGCAAGTCTTCTAGACTGCGCTAGCCGGTTCTAAAATGCTTGTAAAAAACATTTCTTGATGGAACAATTCTCGTGCCAATGTGTGGATTCTCTCTACATCAATCTGCTCAATTTTCTGTAGAAACTTATCCAGACTAATATTTTCCCCATAATAGATCTGCTGTCGGCCTAATCTCAGCATTCTTCTTTCCATGGATTCGTCACCCATGACAATACCAGATTTATACTGAGCCTTGACTTTTTCCAGTTCTTCTGCACTTACAGGATCTTGTACCATTTTGTTTAATTCAATGATAGTCAGATTCAAGGCTTGTTCCCTTTTTGCAGGATCAGTTGCCAGATAAACTCCAAATGATCCAGTATCTCGATAGAGATTGACAAATGAAAATATCTGATAGGCTACACCATGGGCTTCACGAATATTCTGGAACAAGCGAGAACTCATTCCCCCACTCAGGATGGAATTGAGAACTGCGATATCATAACGACGTTCATCGAACACAGAGAAAATGGGAAATCCAAGAATCAAATGACTCTGTTGAATATCTTTGGTCTGTACATCCAGACCGGGATTAAACGATGAGGGATCATAGGCATCGAATTTGTTCTCATGATTCGTCTCACGATCATAGCACTCAGATATCAATCTTACCAATTCATCATGGTCTACGTACCCAGCTGCAACAATGATAGAATTTTCCGGTCCATAGTGAAGATTTAAATAATCGTCCAGCTTCTCAGAATTGAAGGAATTTATCGTTTCTTCATTTCCCAGGATGGGTCTTCCCAGGGAATTGTCCGGATATAGAGATTTTTCAAAATTTTCAAACGCTATTTCTTCCGGGACGTCATGGCTGTCTCTTAGTTCATCAAGGACAACTGATTTCTCGCGTTCGATCTCGGCTTTCGGAAAACTTGGATGAAGGAGTAAATCTGACAATACATCTACCGCTTCTTCCAGATATTCACTCAAAAATCGAGCATGATAACAAGTGTATTCTTTGGAGGTAAATGCATTCAGGTGTCCACCCACACTCTCCAGTGAGGATGCGATCTCGAATGTCGATCTGCTAGAAGTACCTTTAAAAACCGTATGCTCCAGGAAATGAGAAATTCCTGCGAGCTCAGCGGGTTCGTAACGGCTTCCAGCCCGTACCCAAATGCCCAAAGCCACCGAACGGACTGTGTCCACCGTTTCTGTAACGATGGTCAGTCCGTTCGATAGAGTTGTTTGTCTACGAAGTGATGTCACTTCAGCAGATTACCGGCGGTTGTTGTCGCGACGTGGGCCGCGATCCCTTCCTCCACGATCACTGCCTCCGCGACCACGATTACTATCACGTGGTGGACGAGGTTTCTTCTCTGGTTCAACCCATCCTTCAGGTTTTACCAACAAGGCTTTGCGACTCAGATTGTAGCGACCGGAGTCATCTACTTCCATGAGTTTCACCATAACCTTATCACCAACCTTGAGAATGTCCTCAACCTTCTCTACGCGTCTGTATTCAAGATCACTGATATGAACCAAACCCTGCTTACCAGGCAAGAATTCAACAAAGGCACCAAAGGTCATAAGTCGCATGACCTCACCCTCGAATTCTTCACCGGCAACTGGGATACGCACAATACCATTCACACGGGCAGCAGCTGCCTCAGCAGCTTCTGTATCCTGAGCAAAGATAAAGACGATACCTTCCTGGTCGATCTCAACAGTAGCACCTGTATCAGCCTGGATGGCTTTGATGATCTTGCCTTGAGGGCCGATCACATCACCGATCTGTTCGGGTTTGATTCTGATGCTAATGAATCTTGGTGCATTCGGAGAAATATCCTCACGGGCACCCGGCATTGCAGCTTCCATGATACCGATGATATGCTCACGACCTTCTTTGGCCTGATGCAAAGCTTCGGTCATCAGTTCGGCACTGATACCTTCGATCTTAAGGTCCATCTGAATAGCGTTGATTCCATCCTTGGTTCCCGTCACTTTGAAATCCATATCGCCGTAGTGGTCTTCATCACCCAGGATATCTGACAGAACGGAAAAACGTTTTCCATCACTGATCAATCCCATGGCAATACCAGCAACGGTTTTTTTGATTCCAACTCCAGCATCCATTAGCGCAAGGGAGCCACCACATACACTAGCCATGGAGGATGAACCATTCGATTCAAGAATCTCCGAGACTATGCGTACGGTATACGGGAAGTCTTCCTTGGCAGGTAAAAATGATTTGAGACTGCGCTCAGCAAGATTACCGTGCCCAATTTCACGTCTGCTTGTAAAACCAATACGACCTGTTTCTCCAACACAATAGGGTGGAAAATTGTAATGTAGGTAGAATGATTTCTTATAGTCATGATCGATGCCATCCATGATCTGCTCATCCAGCTTTGTACCAAGCGTAGCAACGACCAGGGCCTGAGTCTCACCTCTGGTAAACAGGGCAGAACCATGAACTCTTGGTAAGACACCAACCTCTGCTGTGATCTGACGAATATCTTTCAAACCACGACCATCAACTCGTACACCCTTAGCCATGATCTGCTCACGAATATTGGCTTTTAAGCGACTACTAAAGACTTCGCCGACAAGTTTCAGATCATCAGGATATTCTTCCTCAAACTTAGCTATGAGGGCTTCTTTGGCCTCATTTCTGGCGTCTTGTCTCTCCAGCTTCAATGTGATTGAGTTTAATTTACTAAGCTCGGCTTCATCAATGGCAGCCTCTACAGCAGCTTTGATAGCATCTTTAGATTCATCAACTTTGATCTCTCGTTTTACCGGTTTGATCTCATCAATGATACTCTGCTGGAAGGCAACGACTTCAGAAATTGCTTTCTGAGCGAAGACAAGTGCTTCAACCATTACTTCTTCAGATACTTCATTGGCTTCACCTTCAACCATAACAACGTCCGTAGCTGTACCCGTGATGGTTACATCCATCTCAGAGTCTTCTAACTGAACATAGGTCGGGTTGAGAACTAATTCACCATCGACACGTCCAACATGGACAGAAGCCACGGGACCGTTCCAGGGGATGTCTGAAATTGACAATGCGAAAGAGGCACCAATGGTACCCAGAGTATCAGCTGTATTTTCACCATCACTGGAAACCACGGTAATGATTACCTGTGTCTCACTGTTAAAAGTCTCAGGGAACAGGGGACGAATAGGTCTATCCGTCATTCTTGCGCTTAAGATCTCTTTTTCAGAAGGTCTAGCTTCTCGTTTGAAAAAGCCACCTGGAATTTTTCCACCGGCATAACTTTTTTCACGATACTCAACCTGTAAAGGGAAATAATCGCGTGTGGTATCTTCTTGTTTTGAGGCTGTTGCCGCGACCAGAACTGCTGTTTCGCCATACATGGCGAGGACAGAACCACCTGCTTGTCTGGCCATTCGACCAGTTTCTAGGCTAAGTGTGCGGCCACCCAGCATCATTTCTTTTTTAATCAAAATATCTCCGTTTCCTATTTACGTATCTTAAGCTTTTCAATTAAAGCTTTGTACTGCGCTACATCTTCTTTTTGTAGATAGCGCAACAAACGACGTCGTTGTCCAACCATTTTCAGTAGGCCGCGTCGGCTGTGATGATCTTTTTTAAAGGCTTTTAAGTGCTCAGTAAGGTTGCGAATCTGAGTTGTCAGAATGGCAACCTGTACCGGCGTAGAGCCTGTATCTTTCTCGTTTTCCCCATACTCTTTTATGAGAGCTGTTTTTTCATCTTTCGTTATTGACATATGTCCTCCTTCAGACATCTCGATAATTTTCGATTATCGCTTTACACGTTTTTTTATCATTCTCTAATTGTTCTATTAAATCGTCCACACTGGAAAATTTCTTTTCATCTCTTAATTTTTGTAAAAACTCAAGGGTCACTTTATTCCCATACAGATTTTCCTGTCCCTCCGGTATGTTAAAAAGATTCACTTCTATAGTGATTTCAGATCCATTCTTGAAGGTGGGTCTGACCCCAATATTACACATCCCAAAACTGGAAAACTCACTCGTCGTCACCCGACTCAGGTAGACACCCTTGTTGGGCAGAAGCTTGTTATCCAGATGGGGCTCAACATTCGCTGTGGGGAAATTAAGGCTCTGTCCCCTTTGTTCACCCTTAACTACCGTTCCAAATAAGGTGTAAGCGTGTCCCAGCATCGCATTTGCAAGGTCAAGACGATCAGATTGAATATGATCTCTGATCAAGGTACTGCTCACCGGTAGATCTTCATTATTAATGGGACCTACCACATTGACGCCATAACCCTTTGCTTTCCCGCGTGCTTCCAACCATGCGGCATCACCTTCTCTCTGGTGTCCAAAGCGATGATCATAGCCGACAACCACATGCTTAACATGTAATGCATTTTCGAGGACCGTCTCGGCAAATTCATCAGCACTCATTGTGGAGAAACCGTGATTAAAGTTCAGGACCAGGAGAATATCAACAGGTGCATACTTCTCGATAAGCGTAGCGCGCTCATCAATTCCCGTTAATAACCTGATTGGTCTTTTATCACTTTCCCGCAATAATTGCTGTGGATGAGGATGAAAGGTAATAACCACGGAGGGTAATTTCCTTTTCTGTGCCTCATCAATACAATTCCTGATCAAAGCTTGATGTCCCCTGTGGATTCCATCAAAACTTCCGATAGTTGCCACGGTTCCCGTCAGCTTAGGAAGGTCTTCTATGCAGCGAATGATTTCCAATTTTCAATAAACTCTGGTATGCTCAATGCATCCTCTATGCGATAATCTCCTATCGCCGTTCTTTTCAATTCTTCAACGTATGCCAGCGTTCCCAACTCTCGACCAATATCCTCGGCAAGGACCCTGATATATGTACCTCGGCCACAATTGACCCGCAGGCTCAGCAAATCGTCCCTAAAGGACACTAATTCCAAGTCATAGATCATGATAGTTGAGGGTTCGCGCTCTACGGTTTTACCCTTGCGGGCTAATTTATAAAGTTTTTGACCATTCACCTTTTTTGCGGAAAACATAGGTGGTATTTGCTGGATCTCCCCCTTGAATTTCGTCAAGGTGTTCAAAATTTGTTCTTCAGTAATATTTTCCACTATCCTGGTATCAATTACATGACCAGTTCGATCACCCGTATCCATCTGGCGCCCCAAACGGATCTCAGCTTCATAGGTTTTTGAATGATCCATAAATTCGCTCTGACGCTTAGTGTTTTTTCCTGTCAGAATCAGTAAAACGCCCGTGGCGAATGGATCAAGCGTACCGGCATGTCCAACTTTTTTGATTCTGGTGGTATAGCGTATCTTGTTTACCACATCAAAACTGGTCCAGTCCATGGGTTTATTGATATTTATAATGTGCTCATTCTGCATCAAATATCTTTCATCACCTGGTTCATCTTGTCTGTGTACTCAAGTGTATCATCAACGAAGAATCTCAGTTCTGGAACGTACTTTAATGGGACTTCCTGGCCAACATGATAACGAACTCGACTATTGTGTTTTTCCAGGGTCTTAAAGGTGAATGCAACATCCACTGTGCTTCCATAAATGGTAAAGTACACAGTAGCAATTTTAAGATCAGGTGACATCCTTGCATGGGATACCGTAATAAATCCGGGGGTAGAATTAGCCAGGTTCAGAATCAAATATTCTGCAACAGCAGCTCGAATGGCTTCTCCAACTCTTTTTTGTCTAGCTATTCCCATGATCTACTGCCTGTCATCGACTTCCTTGACTGCTCTATTTGGTGCTTTTTTCTAATTTACGCTTAATGATCTCTTCGGAATAGAATTCGATGGTATCACCCACTTTGATCTTGCTGAAATCTTTTAGCGAGATACCACACTCATTGCCTTCCATGACTTCCTTGGCCTCATCTTTAAATCGTTTCAAGGCATTTAATTCGCCCGTAAAGACGACATCGCCTTCGCGAAGGAGTCTGACTTTGGCGTCGCGTCGAGCAACTCCTGAAGTGACCATGGAACCTGCAATGATACCAATTTTCGGAATCTTAAACAGTTCCGTGACTTCAGCAGTCCCGAGTTCACGCTCTTCTACATCCGGTTCCAACAATCCCTCCAGGGCCTTGAATACATCATCAACAGCAGCATAAATGACATCATAAAATCTAATTTCAACATCATCCGCTCTTGCCAGCAGACGAGCATTACTGTCCGCAGTGACATTAAATCCTACAATTACTGCTTTGGAAGCTGCAGCAAGCAGTACATCGGATTCTTTGATCATACCGATACCACGGTGAATGATTCGAACTGCCACCTCGTCGGTGGAAAGTTTCATAAAGGAATCAGCCAGGGCTTCAATTGAGCCATCAACATCACCCTTGATCAACAAGGGTACTTCTCTAACCTTACCCTCAGAGATCTGACGCGAAATTTCGTCGAGGGTCAAATGACGCATACGTTTGAAATCTGATTCTCTTCTAACCTGACGTCTTTGGATACTTACATCACGAGCTTCTTTGTCATTTTTCATGACAACTAAATTATCACCAGCTCTGGGAACATCGCTAAAGCCAAGAACCTCAACGGGAGTTGAGGGCCCGGCAAACTTAATCCTGTCACCATGATCGTTCTTCAAAGCCTTCACTCGACCTGAATAGTCTCCACAGATAAAAGCATCACCGATTTTCAATTTACCACGGTTAACAAGAACAGTTGCGACGGCACCGATCCCTTTATCCAGGCGTGACTCAACAACAATACCGCGAGCCATTCCAGTTGGTTTTGATTTCAGATCCATCATTTCTGCTTCTAGGAGTATCGTCTCCAGTAATTCCTCAATATTTGTACCCATTTTTGCAGAAATTTCCACATCAGGGATCTTGCCACCCCAACTCTCCACCAACATATCTCTTTCAGAGAGTTCACGGCGAACGCGTTCAGGATCAGCTCCGGTTTTATCAATTTTATTAATAGCAAAGATAATCGGTACACCGGCTGCTTTCGCATGGTCAATAGCTTCAATTGTTTGCGGCATGACCGCATCATCAGCAGCAACAATGATAATGACTATATCTGTTACCTGAGCACCACGGGCACGCATGGCAGTAAATGCCTCGTGACCCGGCGTATCCAGAAAGGTGATCAGCTTGTCATCCTTCATCTTGACAGAATAGGCGCCAATATGCTGGGTGATGCCGCCAGCCTCACCGGCGATAACATTTGCAGATCGGATATAATCCAGAAGAGATGTCTTTCCATGATCAACATGGCCCATAATGGTTACCACAGGTGGTCGTGGCTTAAGATCTGCCTCATCTACCTCTTCGTGTGCAACCTCATCTTCCTGGATAGTTGCCGTATCATCTTCAAACTTTACTTTAATCTCAAATTCTTCGGCTAAGAGCTCGATGGTATCCTGGTCAATCCGCTGATTGATAGTTACCATCATCCCCATATCCATACACTTGCCAATGATATCAGCAACATCAATTTCGATCAAATCTGCAAAATCGTGGACGGATACGAACTCAGACACAGTGTAGACATAGTCTTCTTCCACATCTTCCTGTTTTCCCTCACGACGACGTCTCCGTTTTTTGCCTGTATCCATTGAGGTCATAACCTTCTTAATGGATGCATCTACTTCCTTCTGATCAAACGTTCTGCGTTTTTTACCTCTTTTAGATTTATCGGTAACTGTACCTGCTTTGACAACGTGTTTAATCTTGCGCTCAATTTTCTTTGCGATAATTTTATCTGCAGGTGTTTCGGTAACAGGCTCATCCTTAGCTTCCCCAGGGCGAAGAATAGTCGGCTTGGCAGCCTTTTTATCGGCCTGCACTTTTTCCTGCATGGCTTTGTCTTTTTCAACCTGAACCTCAGCAAGTTTACGAGCCTCTTCTTCCAGCTTGTCTTGCTTGGCCTTTTCGATGGCGTCCACTTTACCCTGCTCAACGCGTCGTTTGGCATCTTCTATTTCCAGCTTGCGCTGTTCTTCAGCTTCACGGCGTTGACGTTCTTCAAATTCACGTGCTTCTTTTTCTTCATCAGACTTGCGAATTCGTTCCTCTTCTTCGAGGCGACGCTGATCTTCCAGTGCTTTTCGATCCAGCTCTTTTTGATCCTGTTCGATCTGGAAGAGGTCAGTAGCAAAGTTTTTCATAATTATTTCATACATATCCTCATCGACAGGACTCATGTGGTTCGTAACATCTAAACCTTTGTCCTTAAGGAAAGTAACGATCTCCTGGTGTGAGATATTAATCTGCTTTGCTATTTGATATATGCGTTTTGGTTTACTCAATCGTTCCTCTTTCCTCGTCGTTTATCAGACAGGATTTTATTCCTAGTCGTTGTCCTCAGATTTACCATCTACTTCGACAACTTCTTCAATAACTTCAACTTCAACTTCTACTTTTTCCATAAGTGCGGCCATGAATTCATCCAGAGATTTTTCACCCAAACCCTTGAATTCAAGCAATTCAGCTTTATTTGTATTCACAACCTCATTTACAGTATCAATACCATTCTCGGCGAGAATTGTGACAACACGTTTTGGTAGGCCATCGATCTCCTCAAGAAAAACCTCAACTTCAACAGGTCCTTCTACCTCACTCCGGGATTTGGCATCGATCTCGAATCCGGTAACCTTTGAAGCCAGTCTGACATTCTGACCATTTTTACCAATGGCGATAGATATGTCATCATCCTCAAAAAGGGCCAGCGCTCTCTGCTTTTCATAATCAATGGTCACACGATATGGTTTAGCCGGTGATAAAGCACGACTCACAAGCAATTGCGGTTCCGAAGTATAATTGATAATGTCGATCTTCTCACCGTTCAACTCACGCACAATGACCTGAATTCGACTTCCCTTCATTCCAACGCAAGCACCAACAGCGTCGATACGTTTATCATGGGATTCCACGATGATCTTTGTCCGATCTCCTGGCTCACGTGAAAGTGTACGGACATCAATGATGCCATCCTCGATCTCGGGAACTTCATTTTTGAAAAGCTTCATTAGAAATGTAGGATCGGTTCTTGAGATGATGATATCCGGCCCGCGTTTATCGGATCGAACTTCTTTAATGATGGCTCGAACACTATCACCACGGCGATAACGTTCGCTATAGATCTGCTCTTCACGCGGCATCTTTAATTCAGCTTTGTCAATATTGACAAAAAGGGCATCTCGACGGATCTGGTGGATCTCGCCAATAATGATCTCACCCACGCGACTGGAATAGTCACGATAGATCTGGTCTCTTTCAAATTCCTGAATCTTCTGAGCCATAACGTGTCTGGCAAAGGTGATCAGTCGACGACCAAAAGTGGCTGGATCAACAACATCGATAAAGGGATCTCCAATTTCAAGATCGGGTGCAACCTCTTGAGCTGTTTTAATATCTACTTCAAAGTCAGGGTCATCAACTACTTCTACGACCTCTTTCTCCTGGTAGATCTCGATCTCACCCTTATCCATATTTACGATGACGTCGAAATTGTCCACGTTTCCATATTTCTTTTGAATCAGAGCTTCAAAGATCTCCTTAATGATATCAGCCAATTCCTTACGGTCGATATCCTTGTCTTTTGCAAGCTGTATAAATGATTCAATGATGATTTTACTGATCAAGGGGTTAATCCTCCTATTACCAACGCAGTTTTACTTTGCCCTGAATGACACTAGCCATATCCAAACTCACTTCATCTTCATCGATTTTTACAGTCAATGATTCTGGGGTGGCGGAAATGATCTCACATTCCAGGGGATTCGGCACCACTTCAGAGCGGTGTTCAATTATCATGGGATGACCGGCAAGCCTGCGAAAATGACGAGGCGTGCTCACGGGGAAACTCGCACCTGGAGAAGTCACTTCAACAGAAACCTTCTCAATGTCTAAACCTGGTAGCGAAAGATTATTATGGATGGATCGATTGATACGAGCCAACTGGTCAATGGTGATACCGGAATCACTTTCACACTTTGCGATCAGCTGGAATCCTCTTTTCGATGCATTCAGTGTCGCATCAACAAGGAAAATATCCTGTGCTTCTTCAAAGCATTTCTCTATTCCGGCTTTTATTTCTTCATTGGTCCAATTCACTTCGTGTCTTCATATCTTTTATGGATCCTGGTGATCCTATAATATTTGCCGGCTTCGCTATCATAGCTATGCCGCGCTTATCCACCACAGGTGAGGGTCACATCGCGCCGAAGCAACCGTTTCTGCGCTTTCTTCCCTCCCGCCTTTGTCTGCCGGGATGGTCGTCTGCGAAGGCGGATAAATAAACAAAGTGGGTCCATCAACCCACTTTGCGGCCGCAATGTATTCGAGCTAAGTCCTGTTTGCAAGTTCAATAATTGCAATTATTTCTCCAGTACTTTTCCTTCAAAATACTTGACTTGCGCTCTGAAATTCCCAGTGGGATCATCATTGAGCAACTCTGTGGCAATATTTCTTGCCTTTTCAACATTACCTGCCATAAGAAACGCGTAACCAGCCTGGAGGCTTGCGTAGTCTGAAGCAGCTCCCAAATCTAGTTTGGCGACTTCCTGGTAAATAGAAGCTGCTGTGGCGTAATCCGCTTCTTTTTCACTCAGGTTTGCCAATTTCAATTTCCCGGCTGCCTTTAGATGCTTATCGGACCTCCTAGCAAGGCGGGTAAAGAGTTTTCTTGCCCCGCTGTAATCACCAGAGTCCATCCTGGCGATCCCCAGTTGTAAAGTAGATTGAGCTATTTCTTCTCTGTTACCATATTCTTCAACAATCATTTCAAGTTCGGATAGAACATTGGCATCTAAGCCCTGCATTGCTGCAATCGTAATCTTGGTATTTGCTAACATGGCTTCATTTTTTGTAGATGCGCGATTATTCATCCAGCCCCACGATAGTAGAAAGATGATAACGACCACGGAAAGAACCGTGACGATCTGCTTGCTATTTTCTTCAAAATACTCTTTACCTTTTTCAAGTGTATCAAGTAAAGGATCATGCTTTAATTCTTTTTTTGTAATCTTCTTCTTTGGCCGTAACATTGGATATAAAATCCCTTCACAATTTCTATTATAAATAACTCCACCCTCAAACACCTATCCAGGGTCATTTTCAGTACCCCTGAGGTGATTCGAACACCTGGCCTACGCTTTAGGAAAGCGTTGCTCTATCCTGCTGAGCTACAGGGGCATCACCTATAAAAAAGCACGCCAATATAAACGGGTAAGTAAGGTCACCAAAGGGATTTACCGCCTATTACCAAATCTACAAATACAAAAAAGGGCCAGTCTCAGACCAGCCCTTTGGAAAATCAGATTATTTTGTTGGATCAGGTCTTTAATTCCAGGCCCCCGAATGCTACTGTACAATTCAGGGTTACATTCACCGAATTCTTACCACCACCCTTGGTTTTATCCTCCACTGCACCAAAGACTGGTGTGCCTGTAACGACTACGTTCCAGTCTTCAGGAACGATGATCTCTAAACCACCAAATAGAACGGTTGCATTGATTGTACAGCCAGGGTCTACAACTTTGGCCTTACGGAGATCCAACTCAACACCACCAAATAGGGACATAATATTGGCTCCCTTGAAATCCTCAGAGTGCACAGCTTTTTCAACACCTCCAAAGATGGCAGAGGCGTGAACAAAATCATTGTCACTGGACCCAATGTTGGAAAAGGAAAGCCCAGGTTTTCCCTTTGATTTCAGAAGCATTGACACACCGACATAGAGAATGGCCAGGGGCCACAATTTAAATATGCTGCCCCAATTGATAAAATCCAGGGTTGCAGATAATAATACAAGTCCGGCAACAAATAAGATGGCTCCATTGCGACGATCATCATGTTGTAATTTTGTAAAGCCAGCAATGACCAAAATAATTGGCCACCAGTCGCCTATAAAATGTCCGAGATGCATGATATTTAGGCTTTGAAGCAGAAATATTGCACCTACGATTATTATAGCAATGGCGATCCAGGATTGTTGATTACTATTGCCTGGTAATTGTTTTGTCATTTCGCATACTCCTCTGTTCATTCGCTAGTCTATAATATTACTCTGAAAAGCCCCCTAGCCCAAAGGGATTTTCATGGTGAACATGAGCCCTGTCTGAGAGGAGGGCCTGCTGTCAAATCTCTTAAGCTCATGTTGGGTAATGGTCCAGCCAATGAGTGATCCGACACAGGCTCCAACCACGATATCTGTAAAATAATGCATATCACCAGCAAGCCTTAAATATGCGGTCGTCCCTGCCAGGCTCAGGAGCGATGTCCAAATAAGGTTTTCACTATCTGGGTAGGCATGACTCAACATTTTTGCGTTTGTGATGGCCTGTGAGAATGCAACGCTGGCGTGACCGCTAAAAAATGAGGCATAATCTCGCGGGCCTCTGCTCGGTGAAGTTCCATAGTGGCTATAGGGACGTTCCCGGGCACTCAAGATCTTTACCACATTAGTTACTATGCTGTTCACGGCAAATACTTCCATGTTGATCAATGCAGACCGCTCATGATCCTTGGCAAACATGGGTCCCCAGGCTAGACTAGATAGTGAGACACCGTAGATTAATCGATCACTCCATTTTACGGCTTCGGACTGCTTAGTTGCACCCCAATAAAACTTTTCCCGCATACGCCTATCAAATGGGTTCGGTGCGGAGTGTTTTGCTTGCTGCGGCAAGTACGGGTCTTTTATAAATAATTCGATTCCCACAGCCAAACCCATTCCTGTCGCGGCAAACAAAAAATCTTGATTGCTTGGTGAGGATTGTCCCTGCGCCACATTATTTGTGGAAAGGAGCACAAATACGAGCGTAAGCTGGACGAAAATCCTATTTGATCTAGCTTTATTGATGGAACCCATGTGACGAATATAGTCCGTCTGACACATCATAATCAGCGAAATATGGATTTCGCGATCAATTGAGATTAAAACAGATATTTCAGAGGTGGATCAATGTCTAAGGTTTGTAGTTTATTCTTAAATTTTTCAGCATTAAATGAACCGAGATACCAAAGTTTACCATTCACCCATATTGAGGGTGTCATTCCGCCAAATGACTTCCTACAGGGCTCCGGGTCACCGCTATTATGGATGTGAAGCTCTGCATAAGGATTATTCTTACAGATCAGATTGAGGTTTTCAAGAACTCTATCGCTATAGCTGCAGCCTTTTCGAACAAGGACTTCGACTTGAATGAAAGGTGAATGGGATGGCGTCTTTTTCATGCCTCAATATGTAAAGAGACACGAGAGATATCTGTCGCATATACGACAGGCAGACTTTTTTGCCCTCAGGAATTCAATTGGTCGAGGTCACCTTTTAGGTGTAGAAATCTCCGGGAGAATTTGATAACATCATCTTCGGCCAACTCATTAAGAACCTGATTTACCGTCTGGCGGGCAGTGGCCGTCAGATCAGCAATTTCCTGATGGGTCAGGAAGGGTCTAACCATCCAGCCATCGACCATCTTCTTCCCAAAGGTTGTGATATAGCGGTGTAGAAATGCAGTTACCCGCTCCTTTGCACTTTTAAAAACCAGATCTTCAACATGAGCCTGAATCTTGCGGAGACGGAACCCGATAAATTTATTTACACTCATAGTCAACTTGGGGCTTTTCTCCATCATTGCCTGGAAATCTCGTTTATCCATGCCACACACGACGGCATCTTCTACAACCTCTGCCACGTTATCATGAGTATCCTGTCCCAGAATAGCGCTTTCACCAAAAATCTCACCAGGTCCCAGGAGATGAAGCGTCGTTGTCTTTCCATCTTCGGAGAGGCGGTAAATCTTGATCTTGCCTTCCTTGAGGAAATAGATAGTATTGGACCTTTCCTCGGGAAAATAGATGATCTCTTTTTTTGAATTGCTCTGCATGCTGGTGTTCTTCTCCAGCTCCATCATCATGTTCGAACTAATCCCCTCGAAGACATTAAAATTTTGCAGGTACCACAGTTTCGTTTTTTCAGCCATATCTTACTTATTCCTTGGTCTTTTTTGAGAATGTTGACCGATCGTGCATATATGTTAGGAAGATGTGAAAAGTATTCAAGTGATACCTCTATTAGGGGAATAAGCGTCTCATCTTCCATGGATAAGACGCTTACTCATTGTGAAGCGTTTATTGGGCGAATTATCTAGCCGATGGGTTCAAACCTGGCCTGGAAGAACCTCAAGTATTCCGGTTCATAGGTAAATTGTAACCCTTTGATCTCATTGCGTCTTTCATAGACATCGGCAACTGATTCGGCCACTACATCCATATGAGCCTGGGTATAGACACGCCTTGGTAGGGTTAATCTAACCAATTCAAGCTTGGGACGATTGTGTTCGCCAGTATTCTTGTTTCTTCCAGCTGAGATGATACCTCGTTCCATACTGCGAACGCCACTTTCGATATATATCTCAGCAGCCAGTGTCTGTGCAGGAAATACGTCCTGAGATAAATGAGGTAGGAATTTCTTTGCATCAAGGAATACGCCGTGGGATCCGATAGGTTTTACGATTGGGACGCCGTATTCGATCAACTTCTGTCCTAAATATATGGTTTGCCCAACTCTGGCCCGCATATGATCATCCTGAACGGACTCAGATATTCCAATGGCCAGTGCCTCCATATCGCGACCTGCCATACCGCCATACGTGTGGAGACCCTCGTAAACCACCACCAAATTTTGAGATTGGCGATAGGTTTCTTCGTCATTTGTGGCCAAAAAACCTCCAATATTGACGATGGGATCCTTCTTCGCACTCATGGTGGCGTGATCTGTTAAGGCACAGATCTCATACACAATCTCCTTGACACTTTTATCTGCATAACCTGGCTCACGTTCCTTAATGTACCATGCATTCTCGGCTACACGTGTCATATCATGGACGATGGCAATACCATACTTATTCGTCAATTCACGCAATGCTTTGATATTTCCCAGCGATATGGGCTGGCCACCGGCCATATTCACGGCTGTTGCGATGCATACATACGGAATTTTATCCGCGCCAACTTTCTGGATCAGGTCTTCAAGCTTTTTGAGGTTCACATCCCCTTTAAATGGATGCTCGCTTTCGGTATCATGGGCCTCATCGATGATCACATCAACAAAGGTACCACCAGCTAATTCCTGATGAAGCCTGGTTGTGGTGAAATACATGTTCCCAGGTACGATATCTCCATCTTTAATGAGAACCTGGGAAAGAATATTTTCAGCACCTCGTCCCTGATGGGTAGGTACGATGTATTTGTATGAATAGTGATCTTGAATTGCTTTTTCAAGATGATAAAAATTGCGACTACCTGCATAAGCTTCGTCTCCCATGAGCATTCCAGACCATTGAACATCACTCATGGCATTTGTACCACTATCGGTAAGCAAATCAATGTAAACATCAGCTGATCTTAGTAGAAATGTATTGTAACCAGCTTCTTCGATAGCCTTGACGCGATCCTCTCTTGAGGTCATGGTCAAATGTTCAACCATTTTTATTTTCCAGGGTTCTGCCCAGGATTTACGATGTGTCATATCAATTCTCCTTCTATATAATTTTCAAATATTCATTTTTCTAAAACGCAGACAAATTGGGTTGTGCAGTAGTTACCAGGCAGCCCTGTGTTTTACGGAACAAGAGTCGTTCCATTCATGAATATTGGTATGTTTTCTGAAATTTAAATTTAGAGAACGCATGTTATTTCTTGTGTGTCGAGGTCATGTTCGCACAGTGTAAAACAAAGGACAGGAAATTGAAAGCATTCCTTAGAACCTTGGATTCACAATATTGTTATAGATCGATCCAAATGTATAACTCACTCCCATGGATAAATAGTAGTTATACTGGGTTTCCAATTGTTTGCGGTGTAAATAGATCTCCTCAAGAGTTGCCTCCCCCTTGGCGAGAGATATTTGATCGTGGATGAGCGAGTAGTTCCCATTCATATTGACAGAGAAACCTTTGACAATCTTCCACGAGATGTAGCCATTCATATCTAAACGGTTTAAATCGAGATCATGAAAGTAGTGGGATGCAGAGACTTCTACCTCCACTGATCCCCAGGGCTGTTTAAGCTCATAATCAATATCCAGAGCCTGCTTTAAAAGTTTTTCCTCAAGTTTATCATATACCGTCATTTCATTGTATCGATTGAGGTAATATCCGACCCGATATTTCAATCGAAGTTCCCGCCGTGTGGATTCACTATAGGGAAATATGTTGTACTCCATAGTGGGATTAAGCCAGATAGCACCATCAATATTTGAATAGGTCGATGTATTGGCCCCACCTGTAAACCCAATGGACAGATGATCCGTTACACTTTTAACAAGCAGTGTCGACACAGTTCTCCTCCTACTAGAGCTGGTATAGGTAGTATCATCACTGATAATTTCATCGTACTCATCATTGGCACAGAAATCGAAGGTGAATTTCCAATCTTCAGTTACACGTTTCGCATTGAAATGCTCATGATGTTGCTGGCTTTTATAAGATGCTTCCCCATTTAACCATAAATCCAGGTTCACCCGGAACACCCAGTAATTCCATTTATCTTCGGGTTGCTCAAGGGTACCGGTTTGTTCATATTTTACGCTTAGGCTTTCTGATAGAGGTGTTTTGAGCAGATATCTAAATAATCCGTGCTCCAGTCTTTCAACAACCTGCTCTCTTACCTCATCCCATGTGGCATCCTGCTCGCTATTGAATATCAATGTATCCTGCATACCGGCAAATGCTTCATGCCCCTCCAAGGTGAGTGTATAAGCCCGGCCCCCACTTCCAGTGGTCTCCCTGGTGATCATGATGAAGATCTCAGCTTCTTTCGGATCGATGACATAATTCACATAGTCCAGCTCAGTCCTCACATAATTCATATCACAGGAATTACAGTCGATGTAAATATTTGGGGCATCATCTTTGGATATCTCTGTACCGTCCACCGCTTGTCCGACGACGTTCGTTACGAGTATCATAGCAAGGATGTATCTAGTTATCGGATTCAACTGTCTGTGCCCCTGTATATTAATTGATCATAATATAAATAATGTATTCCATGAGACGGGAGAAACCGCAAATGTGATGCCAAGCAGGTGACACAAGTAATCCTTAATAAACATGTGGGGATCAGCTCGAAATAGTTTTTGGATTTTCTTCCTTAACTTTCATGGTAATTCCTGCGAATTCAACATCATTGAGTTATGTTAAGTTCAAATAAATCAAGTATATTGAGGGAATAATATTCAATAATAATTTGCACTATCTCTTTTGAAAGTTGGGTCCCATGCAAAAATATCTCTCACCAATTAATTATACTCTGCTTTTATGCATATTATCCTTCCAATTTATCGCATGTGAGGGAGAGACACCTGACAAACTGCTTTCAAGATCATTTCAGGGCGGCTACGGTCAGCTTGAGGTGGGAGGTCCCTTTGCAGGTGCTGAATTTCACGATAGTAAACCCATACCCACTCGTCTTTCTTTCTATTATCCCGTGGCCAACAGTCTGGACCTCAGTCGGGACTATTGGAAGCGCAATGCCTACCATCCCCTCCATATCATTCTCCATTCCAGCGCGAGAAGGGATACCATCGGACAAACTGCCTGGGCTTATGATTATGGTCCCACTTTTGCCAAATTTTCGGCTGAGATAAATGCTCATGATGTGTCTCTCCAGTATCGTTTTGGAGATAAACTTCCCATCCTGGCCATGACCCTGGAGATCAACAGCGATCAGGTCACCAATATCATCGATTCAATAGAGGTTATTTGGGATTTGAGCATACGGACAAGCCACGCTTTTCGCTGGGTCACAGATATAAGTCCTGTGCCCACATCCAAAACTGATTTTGCTGTGAGCTACGCAGACTCAGGAGCAGCAAATACCGCCCTTTTTATTTCAAATTTCTCGGCCAAGGAATTGTCCCGCGAGCTGATCATGGGTGAACAACCGCAGATCAGATTCAATTTTGATGGTGGTTTGTCCCACTCTACCCACTTTACCCTGACCCAGGTGATGGGAATGAGTACAATCCCAGAGTTGGATTCACTTCTGATCAACATTCGCGAGAACTGGCAAGGTGATGTCAATAATTACCAACAGAGGGTGATGTCCTACGCCCTGGAGAATTCTACATTCACAGTATCAGATCCTGCTCTCCAGGAAACTATTCATTGGTCTAAGGCCCTACAGGCAACCAACCGACATTACATTGATGGTCGTGTCATGCCCATGCCCTGCCCGGCAGAATACAATTTCTTCTTTACTCATGACATGCTCCTCACAGGTCAGGGAGTTGTCAATTATGATCTGGAATTCCTGCAGAAGGGCTTCCGCTTCCTGCTGGAGCTGGCTCAGGAAGATCAGGTCCTTCCCCATGCATACTACTGGAGGGAAGGCCAATTCGTTACTGAGTACTGCAATTCTGACAATTGGAATCATCTCTGGTTCATTATTTCTGCGGCTTCTTACCTCAAACACAGCGGTGATGTCAGCCTGGTGGACAGCCTTTATCCCATGCTTGAGCATAGTCTTGAACTCATGTCAGAGAATCTGGGTGACGATGGCCTCATGTACGCCCAAAGACCGGATTGGTGGGATATTGGACATGTCTATGGTGCGCGTAGTTACACCACCATCCTCATGTCGAAAGCCCTACAGGATTTTGTCTACATCAGCGCATCCCTGAAAAAGGATGGGACAGATATGCTTAAGCATCTGGCTCTAGCCCAACGGCTCAAACAGGAACTTGTATCTAAACTCTGGTATGAGGAGGCGGGATATCTGCTGAATATTCTGGATCAGGATGAATTGGATACCCACTATTATACAGGATCCATGCTGGCTGTTGTCTATGATATGCTGGATTATGAACAGAGCGCTGCTCTACTGAACACGGTTAGCAGTGTTCTCCTGGATGAACAACTTGGTGTTCGCAATGCTATGCCCCCGGATTTTCATCTGTTGGGAGAACGCTATCATTTTCAGGGAAACGAGGTTGGAGACAAATGGGTCTATTTCAATGGGGGCGTTTGGCCCCAGGGTAATGCCTGGTATGTCAAGGCTCTCCATGCCAACGGCCAGGCAGAGATGGCTCTGAGTGCTTTGAAAAAGTATATGACCATATCAGGTATTCTGGATAGCCCCAATGGATTGCCCTCTTTTTATGAGTACAGAAGAACAGACCCGGAATCACCTCGTTACGGGGAGATTGACAAACCCAGCTTTCTCTGGGCGGGTGGTTTCTTTCTTCAGGGACTCTATCAATTGTCAGGCGTCCGAGAGGACAATTGGAATCAATATCTGGATGTGAGCATACCCAAGGCGCTGTCTGATGCTGAATTCGATCTAAGCATCAAGGGCAAGATTTGCAGGATTCAGAATCAGGGAAGCGGCGCCTGGTTTGAACGTATTGAAGTGGATGGGAAACAATCACATTCCGCAGTCATCACCCAGTCTGCAAGAGAGATGTTGGTGAAGCGGGGCAAACTTCTTTCACCTTATCTAGCTGGCGCAGATTGCAGGATTAATTCCGTGAGCAATGATAGTAAACGGATGAGCATTGAGATCGAAGGGATTAGCGGTCAGACCTTCAAGCTAGTGTTTGCTTCGCCGAAAAGCATCAATGAAGCCCTTCAAATTGGAAATGCAGGTAAGATATTGATTCAGGTATCAAACCAGCAGGATGGCTATTATGAAGTGCAAGGAACCCTGGATGAGGAAACAACCCGGATTGAATTGATTTTTTAAGCAGTTAAAGTGTCCGAGTGGGTGTTCTGGAGAGCTGTACTCAGTTAATTCTTTCACCTGTCTGAGAATCAAAATAGTGCAGGTTTTTTTCCTTTGCATTTAAATGCAATTTTTCACCCGGCTGAAATTCGTTTTCCGCATCCACTCTGGCGATGATCTCCATGTCTCCCAGATGCGTGTGAAGATAAGATTCACTGCCCATGAGTTCACTCACATCAAGCTCGACTTCAAAGCCTTTTCCCGTTGTATCTATTAGAAGATGCTCCGGCCGAATACCCAGTGTGATTTTTTGACCCTGAAAGCGTTTCAGATTTATGTTCTCTGATTCAGGGTATTCTAAAGTGAACTGATCTCCCTTTAATACGATTCCTGAATTGATATCCAGATCCACTTCCAGCAAATTCATGGAGGGAGAACCTATAAATCCTGCGACAAATTTGTTGGCGGGTCGCTTATAAATTTCCAGAGGCGCATCGGCTTGCATAAGATAGCCATCTTTCATGATCACTATTCTATCCCCCATGGTCATGGCCTCTACCTGGTCATGGGTAACGTAAATCATAGTCGTCTTAAGTTTAGCATGCAGCTTTTTAATCTCACTACGCATTTGTACCCGCAACTTGGCGTCCAGATTGGAGAGAGGCTCATCAAATAAAAAGACTGAGGGATCGCGGACGATAGCTCGTCCCAAAGCTACCCTCTGGCGCTGACCACCGGACAATGCCTTAGGCTTGCGTTTCAGATATTCCTCGATACCCAGAATACCGGCTGCAGCCATGACCCGTTCTTTTATCTGATCCGCAGGCACTTTTTTCAGTTTCAGGCCAAAAGCCATGTTGTCGTAGACATTCATGTGAGGATAGAGCGCATAATTCTGAAAGACCATGGCAATGGATCGGTTCTTCGGTGCCACATCGTTGACCTTCTTATTGTTGATAAATATTTCGCCACTGCTGGTCTCTTCCAGACCGGCCACTATCCTGAGCAGGGTGGATTTTCCGCAGCCCGAAGGACCAACCAGTACCAGGAACTCGCCGTCAATGATATCCAGGTCTACGTCATGCAGGACCTGAGTGTCCCCAAATGATTTATTTATTTTACTTAATTTAACGCCAGCCATGTTTATGCCTCATTTCAATTGGTCCCGGAATTCTCAGGTCTGTTCATTCTATCGTAAATATATAAGTTTGATACTCTGTGAGTGATCTCCAGCCTGTAGTCGACAGAAATAGATTCCGGAGCTTACATTATTGTTGGACTCATCACGACCATTCCAGATCATGGTGTAATGCCCGGCATTCTGGTACTTTTGCTCCAGGACTGCCACGGTCCGTCCCATGATATCATGGATGGTGGCGAGCACCAGACTTGGTTCGGACAGAGCATAGCTGATGGTGGTTGAAGGGTTGAAGGGATTGGGATATGCCGGTGATAGAGAGAAGATTTCCGGAAGTTTCACAGATCCAGCATCCTCAACGCCTGTAGGAATTCTGTACAGATTGCTGATCTCAACGCTGCTTAAACCTTGATCGTAGATCCTGACATCATCAATGATCCCCTTAAAATTGTAATTTGTATTGCCAGGTAGTACCTGCCCAATAGTAAGATCCACTGTGGTTGGATTTATTGTACCGGAGAAGGTTGTATGCTGATCGAGAACCCCATTGATATAAATTTCAAAATTATAACCATCATAGAGGGTCACCACATGATAGTAGGTGTTCAAGGCCAGTTCGGTCACAGAATCCAGATCCTTGACCCCAGCGCTGGTTTTCACCGTCCAGCGAATCTTCTTTTCTGTGATGGAGATCTTCCAGCGATTTTCCCAGTTCCCATGACTAATGGGATAAGCCTCACGTCCGAAGAATTCTTCCACGTTCAGCCACAGACTAACGCTTATGGCATTGGTGAAGTTCAAGTCGGCAGCATTGCTAACCTGAACTCTGTCATTCACACCATCAAAACGCAAGGCTGAATTGAAATGTCCGCCCCTATCGGCCACATAAGACGCGCCAGAGAAAATGACGTCATGATCAAAACCACTGAAATCCGCTATGGTATTGGTAAAAGGCAGAAAGAGTTTGGGAAAGCCTAACTCAGCGGTGGATGAATCGGTAACCACCATATATATTGCAGTACTATCCCTTGCCATATAGGGGTCGCTTACCAGGCAGGTGATCAGGTATTCTCCGGGTGTGTCAGGCGCCGTCCAAGTGATACTACTGCCTGATGTTCCACTCAGGCTGCCCCCCTCAGGAGCTGCCCACAAATAAATCAGTTCATCCTCATCTTCATCACTGGCCAAACAATTGATGATGCTGCTCGATTTGGGCAGGAGAAATGGTTTGATCGCTTTGAGGCTCTGGATGACAGGCGCGTGGTTGATCCGCTCAACTACAGTCAGCTTGATGGCTGTGCTGTCTTGTAGTCCCATGGAATCTGAAACCCGGCAACTGACCCAATAACTGCCCGTATCACTGGGAGCGTTGAATTGAATGCTGGATCCGGTAGAAACCAGGACAGAGTCATTCAGATACCAGTTGAAGCTCAGGATTTGTCCATCTTCCCTATCTTCTGCAGCACAAAAGAAATTGACGGGTGCGTCGGTCGCTACTTCTAGTGTAGGGCTTCCGAAACCCTTGATGCGGGGCGGATGATTCGCCTCAATACCGGCAGAATAATCAACCACCACACCGTCAATGAGCAAAGTCTCGTAATCGTAGGTCTGAAGACCAGCGCTTGGGACAATAGCTATCAACCAGGCACTATCTTCCATGATGTTCAACTGAGCTGTACCGCTGACTGAGTTCAGGACGATCTGATTGGAGGTCAATTCATAGATATCGTGGGTTCCAGGCGGTAGAAGCAGCTCAACCTGCTCCGAAGTATTATGTGGATTATAATACAGATAGCTGGGATAGGCCGGTGCATTGAACCAGTCGGTGGCCAGGAGATCAAGCTGAAGAATTCCAGGGACATTTGTGGTATCTACAACGGCTCCCAGATAACCCACGTGGGATGACCCATATAGGGCCAAATTGGTGGCTCCCCATCCGCCACTTATAGCATCACCCGTGGCATAGGGGCTCGTGTTATTCCAGGTTTCCCGCATGGATTCATGGGCTATGTAGGAGTTAGGATCAAATTCATAGGACCAGTCTTCACTGTCCTGGTTACCTGGGGGTAAGTAATTCGGATAAAAGAGCCGGCTGGCATTGGCGGCATTCAGGATCCACTTGCCCAGTGCTCTGGCAAATCGGTCATCATAGCGGGCCAGAGGTGCCAGGGCTGACACCTGTTGAAAGCCGTTCATGGCAAAGGCGTAACCATCGTACTTGGCTTCACCGATCAATCCATCACAATCATAGCCGCCCCATGTGCCCAGGGTGGCACCCCACTCTCGGAGGGGCGTAACATCAAAACACCAGTTCAGGATCTTCTCGACGTCATAGTTGGTACCCAATTCAGCATTCATGCGCGCCGCAATGACAGCCCCGTAGGGCAATTGTAGTTCGTAGGCAGGATTGGTGCTACGACTGCTAAGAAACTCAAGGGCCCACTCTGCACCAAGCCTTAAGCTATCTTCCCCTAACTGGGTGTAGGCCATGTAAAGCAGCCAGCCGATGGCTCCTGCTGCCTCGGGCTCCTTCACCCCATTGTCATTGGGGGTCATGGTTGAAAGGGACCAGGCCCGGTGTTGAAAATTACCCTGTCTCCAGGGCAGCGTACTTCCTCCCATTGCCACGGTAGCCTCGAGCCAGCGTTGGGCCACTGTTTCAAATTGCTGTGAGGATACACCGTAATCCGGGTAAAGGTCTTTGAGTTGATAGAAAAAGATATTGGGCATGGTTTCATACCACCAGTCACTCCCACTGGATGCGCTGAAATTATTCAGATAGACATTCTCGCTTGATCTTTTGTTAAACCATTCCTGGCTACCCAGGACATAATCAAAATTGTTCTGATCTGATTTATCGATCCCCATGAGAGAGGCTCCCACCAGGGCCGGAATACAATTGATACCTTCGGCGTTTGTGGTATGGGGTGTACCCACGACTGTGTGCAAACCAAAGCTATTATTTCCAGGGTAATTTACCGTGTTGGTCTGAATCCAGGTCAGGGGTAAATAAGTGCCTACTGCATTCAGATCGAATACCAGGGAGTCATAACCGCGAGCCACTGATTTCCAGTCACGCATTTCATAAGGCTGAGGAATATTTGGCATGAGTTCAATACGATTGATATCAATTTGCTGAGAGAAAAGCAAACCCATGAGCGAATTGAATGCTATAACATATTTAAGGATATTGGACATGATCATTCTTTCTCTGATAATCGTATTTGCTTGGCGTAATATTTCTTTCTGAATATAGACTGCGGAATATGGGTTATTCTACAGCAAAAGTCCAACTCACCGGAGGCAAGGATGTAAGAATCATCCAGCTTCAAAATCCCCGTAGTGAAGACCACATCAGCTAAATAGACTAAGTCCTGATGAGCTTGTGTCAGTTCAGAGTCAGCCTCAAGTAGGGGAGAACTGATTTCCATGTCGAGTATTTTCTGTGGATCATTGATATCCAGTAGCATCCATAAGGTTCGATAAACACCAACCAAACTTCCATCTGATACGCCATGAAAAAGGACCAACCAGCCATCGTTTGTACGAATGGGAGGAGCGCCACTGCCAACTTTGCGAGATAGAGCTGAATGCTTTCTGGGTTTGACCAAGACGGATTCAAGTGGACGCCAATGAAGCATATCGGGTGAGGTGGCAATATTGATACCTGGTCCGGGATTATTTTCCTTGTCCGGATCCACAAAATATAATCCGCCCTGAGGTCGGGTCAGGGCATGATATAATCCAGCGATCTTTTCTGGGAATATGACCATATCCTTGTTCTGGTGGTCCAGGATCAATCCCTGATACTCATAGTTCAAGCCATCCTTTGAGCTGTAAAGAATGGTGGAATGACGCCCTGAAGCCACTGCACAAGCGGTCATATAATAAGTATCAGCAACTTTGGTGATCCGCGCGTCCTCGACCCCATATTCCTGGCAGCTATGTTCCGGGAGTATCATTTTATCATAGTGAACTTTTAGTACTGCTGTGGCATCTGAATTGAGTTCTACGGGTAAGAGCCAGGAAAGAGATGTCAGGGCGAAGATCTCTCCGGCTTTTTTAAATTTGTATTTCCGGGGATCAGAAAAGTCAATCTCAGCCATTGGATACTGATCAATCTGAAAGGAACCAACGAGGGCATCAAACCTAAGTACACCTACCATTTCATCAATTTGTGGTTCTTTCAGTGCCTCTGCTATTCGAACCATCATGAGAAAATTGCCATTTGGCAACTGACAGAATCCCGGATTAAATGCACCGAGTACATAGGTTTCCACCCCGGTAGCCAGACCAACGGGCAGCTTTTCTGTGTCCACGTCTTGTGGACCAAATAAAATCTTATCAAAAGCGTACGGCATGAGCGTGTTTACCAGCCACCACGAGTCTGGATCGCCAGGAGGCATTCTATGGTGGATTCAGCCCCTGAATTTCGATTCACCCTGTTTCCCTCAGCAATACCGTCAAAACATCGACCTGTCGTGGGATCATACATTGGGGTGTTGGCCACATTTTTACCCTTGAACCAATCGAACACTTCCTCTGCTCGAGTAGCATATTCTGCGGATCCAGTGATGGCAGATAAGGTTTTTAGACCCCGATAAGTAGATCCCAAGCCATAGGCGATTTGATTGTGATTACGTATCTGCCAGGTGCCTGTAGTATCTTGAGTTATTTCTGCTGGAAAATTGGCCTTGATAAGCCCTGGTACAAAATGGTCCGCCCAGGTTTTTACACTTTCCAAGTATTCCTCTTCCCCTAAGATGATATATGCCTGTAGCAATGCCAGAGCCTGATTGTTGCCCCATCCATGCCAGGTGTTTTGCCAGCAGTAATACATCCCCTGATAATCCTCATTAAGCCCTTTATACTGCCACCCTATTAAGGCTTCAGCTAGATATTTAATCTCTTGGCTGTAATCAAATGGTCCCAGCCCATGAACGCCAGCCAGGGCCATCAACAATTCAGCTGACTGATCGGGAGCATTGCTCAAATTCCAGCTAGGACGTAATGACCCATCTTCGGCAGGGGTTAGATCCGGATAAGTCTTGAAAAGTGAATCAAGATGACTCTGTGAGGCTAAAAACCTGGAACTGATCTCCCCAAGTAGAGAATCATTTCCAGATTGGTTTGCGAAAATTCTATAGCTTGCTCCGAGACCCCGTAAACCCCTAACAGCCCACCATTGAAATTCTGCAACACTGGTCCGATACTCTGTATTAATTGATCCGTCTTCAAATATGAAATTGTACCACAGGCCATCATCCCGACTTAAATGCAGTAAAAATTTCGTCATCCCCTCTGCCAGGGATAGATACTCCTTATGATTCCCGCGATTAATTTCAAATTCCAGCACCTCAAGAAAGCGTCCCACATCATCAACGCATGTGACACCTTCACCAGTGGCAATGACGTGATCATAGCTGGGAGCATCAGCATATATGGCAATCCATTTAAGCATTTCCCCGTCGACTTCCGTGCTATCCAACAGGTGCAAAGCGTGATCCATATTTGCGGGAAGTAATTTTGTTTCCTGCGGACTGCAATTAAGTAAGAATCCCAGACAGGTAATGATGATTACGGATTTTTTCGGGTCAATCATGGTAGCCAAAAGCGCTTTTCAAAGACCACATCGCTTTTCTTGATATAGGCCGCGCCGATGAGACTATCTGCCCCAGCATAAATGATATCATATCTGTCGTCCTTCTCAATAGTGGCGCAGCTAAAAATAACATTGGGCACGGGTCCCTGTCGTTCCCATTCCTCTTCAGACTCGATGAGAGGTTGACTGTAACGAGCCAGGACACGCCTGGGATTATCACGATCCAGTAGGACTGCTCCCAACCTGTATTGATACATTTCATCTACCCCATGATAAATAAGCAACCAACCCTCAGGATGAAGGACTGGAGGCCCAGCAATACCAATTTTCTTTGATTCCCATGTCCTTGGGATAGGCCCCATGATGGATGTGTGATTGGTGTATGTTTTAAAATCCTGAGTACTGGCGATCCAGATATTCACTCCCCGCCGATGGAGCAGCAAATACTCATCACCAAATTTCTGAGGGAAGAATGCAGCATTCTTATTTTCCTCATCCAGAACAACGCCCTGCCGCTCCCAGTTTTTAAGATCTTCGCTTATGGCAAGACAGATTCTATAATCGCCAATAAAGCGACCACCAAAACCAGTATAGGTCATATAGAAACGCCCATCCAATTTGACGATTCGAGGATCCTCAGGTCCCCTCAATTCCTGGGGCACATCATTCTTCATAATGGGATCTGGTAAGCGTTCCCAGTCAATAATATTTTTACTCCAGGCATAACCCAGATTGTTGATATAATCGCCAAAACTTTCATGTCCACCGATGTCGGTGGCACGGTAGACCATATGATACAGTCCATTTTCATAAACAGCTCCAGCATTAAATACAGCAGCCCGCTCCCAGGCGTGTTCGGCAACCGTCTTGAGTACAGGTTCTCGGGTGTAGCGAGTCAGCTTCATTAGAGGTCAAATCCTTATATGGTTAATTTTTCAAACCAGATGTTGCCATACTTTCGATAAAGTATTTCTGGAAGAAAGAATAGATAATGATGATAGGCGCAGCCAGCAGGGTTGTGGCCGCCAGTTGAACACCCATTTGATTTGCAGCCTGTCCACCAATGGCGAAAAGGGTGACTAACTGGGGCATAGTCATGAGGGTTTCCAGTCTGATGACCAATAATGGCCAGAGCACATCGTTCCAGGAACCCATAAAGGCCAATATTCCCACCGTAATGAGGACAGGTTTTGACAATGGCCAGATTATTCGAAATAATATCTGAAATTCGTTGCAACCGTCGATACGGGCGGCATCAATGAGATCCTGAGGGATATCCCTGAAAAACTGTCTAAAAAGTAAGATGCCAAATGAATTGATCATGCCGGGAACAATTAAACTCAGATAGGTGTCCACCCAGCCAAACTTCACCATCAAGATATACATGGGTATGAGTGTGATCTGAAATGGTATAACCATGGTAAACAGAATGACGGCAAAAATGAGATCCCGACCGAGGAATCTAAGTCTAGCCAATGCGTAACCCACAATGGAGCCAAAAAATAGTACGCAGGTGGTTACAGCCAGGGATACAAACATACTATTCAGCAAGGCTCGACCGATGGGAATTGTCGTCAACACGGTCCGGTAATTATCCAGACTCATATTCGGAGACCAAAGACCAATACCCGTGAGTTCCATTTCTGGCTTAAAGGTTGAAAAAAGCATCCAGACGAAAGGATAGGCGAAGATTATCCCACCAAAAGTGAGGGCCAGGTAGACAGGCAAGTTTTTTAGACCACGCATCTAATCCTGCTCCACCAGTTTTTTCTGAACGAGAATGACCATAAGCACGATGCCCGCGAAAAATATTCCCAGAGTGGCGGAATAGCCCATATGTCCGAAATAGAAAGCTTGATTATAAATATATAGCATGGCTGACAGGGTGCTATTCATGGGACCACCCCCTGTCATGACAAATGGTTCAATAAAAAGTGAAAATCCACCAATGGTTGAAAGTGTCATCACCAGAACGACAGTATTATTCAAGGCAGGTATTGTAATGTGAATAAATTTCTGGAAAGGTCCAGCCCCGTCAATATCCGCAGCTTCATAAAGAAAACGTGGAATATTCTGAAGACCCACGAGAAAAAGGATCACATACAAACCAACATTTTTCCAGGTCGCCATGATGGCAATTGAGGGCATGGCAAAGCTAGGATCATTGATCCAGGGGATCTTATCCATGCCGATCTGGAGGAGCAGCATATTCAAAAGTCCAGTTTCATAACCATAAAGTTGACGCCATAGAATGGTGATCACTACACCAGAAACGATCACTGGCATAAAATACAGGGATCTGAAAAATCCCCGAAAACGAATTTTCTGATTCAAACCAATGGCTAGGAGCAGAGCTACAATGATTTGGAGAGGGATGTGTATCACAAGAAAAGTAATGGTATTCCAGATGGCCTTGAAGAATTGGGCATCATTTGCCAGACGGGCAAAGTTTCGTATCCCTACCCACTCCATTGGTGTGATAATATTCCACTTATGAAACATGAGCATAAAAGAAAATCCAATTGGGAAAGCAATAAACACGCAGAAGTAGAGGATATATGGCAGGGACATCACATGGCCGGTAAAACTCTCTCCCCTCATTCTGGCTACAAGACTTTTCACTTCGCTCGGTTCCAGTCTATGATTACCTGAGATCGTTTGGCTGCAAGATGAATGGATTCTTCCGGGGTTCTGGCGTCAAACACAGCACAGGCTTCGAACTCCTGTGAAATCGCATCAAAGATCTCTTTTAACTCAGATGCACCATCAACGCCTCTGGTGAAAATTGCCTGCTCGGCAAATTTTATCATACCCGGATTTTTAGAGAAATAGTCTGCATATCGGGAATCGCTAGTCAGGTTTTTACGGATGGGAATCTGACTGGTGAGTTCCAGGAGTAAGCTATCAGCTTTTGCTGAGATCAGGAATTTTGCAAATTCCCATGATTCCTGTGGATGATCCGTGGTACTAAAGATTGATATATTCTTGTGATCACCATAGGTATACACTGGTCCAGTATAGTCATCAGGTATAGGAATTCGGAAAAAATCGTATTCAAAGCCCTCTGGTTTATAGCGCTCCACATGCGGTATGGAATAGGGACCTGTAATGGATGTAGCAATTTTTTCGCCTACAAACTGATCACCGGAAAATTCTGTAATGGGAAAATAGCCTGCCTTATAAATCTGTCTGAATAGATCAAATACCTGAACAGAAGCCTTATTCTCAAAAATTAAGCTATCTCCATCGAAAAGTGAGAGCCCCCCTGAGGCAGCCACATAAAAGGTATAATAATCAAAGAAACGCTGCCACCAGATGGGTTTGATATTACGATACCCCATCCATTGGTCGACCTGACCATCCCCATCGCGATCCAGGGTCAGCTTCTCCCCTGCATCCAATAGTTCTGAATAGGTACGGGGTAAAGTATCGATACCGGCATCTCGGAACATTTTTTTATTGTACATGATCATGATGGGATTGGTCTTCCAGGGCAGCTGATAGTAGTGGCCATCACTCGCTGCAAAAGTTGCCATCAGCTCTGCAGGTACGCGCTCTGTGTTGAAATCCATAAAATCTTCGAACTGATCCAGACGAACAAGTCCACCTGCATTGATAAACTCATCCATGGCTCCAGGCCACATATTGGAGCACACATCCGGGGTAGTTCCACCAGCTATGGCTGCCAATAACACTTCTTCCGAGGACTGACTGGCAGGAATTGGTTGCAGCTTGACCCTGATTGTATGATCTTCAGCATTCCATGCCTTTACCAATATTCTGGCAAGCTCAATCTCGTGCGGATTTGATGAGCACCAGTAGACAATACTTCTATCCTTAAAACTTTTTTCGTCGCTTTTGGTATCGTCCCTGGAACAGCCTGAGAGGACTATTAGCACAATGAACGCTATAAACATGAAACGAGAGGCGTTGAACCGCCTCTGCAGACCGAGTTTTGGGAATGTCAGATGCATATGCGGATTACTTATAAGCCTAGAAATAGAGACCCAGGGTAAAACGTGATATACTCCCTAAGCGACTCATATCAGCGTAGGCATAATCGATGCGAATATTTGAAGCACCAAAGAGGCGATAGTTTATTCCTCCACCTGCTGTGAATCCAGTCTCACTATCTTCCAGAAAGAGTGACTTATATCCAGCTCTCAGGAAGAACATTCGAAATAAATTCAATTCTGTACCCAGATTAATACTTTCCCCGGCATTAATGGGATGTAAAGCGTCAGCTGCAAGGGCTAGTTCTATGCCGCCGGTGATGTTTGTTGTATAGGATAGTCCCACCTGCATATTAAGGGGAAGCGGCCATTCATCTGTCATCAGCTTGCCCATAATCTTGTCATTATTACCCAGATGCTGGGGATCCGGATCATAATAAATTAACAGATCACTCCCACTGAGTTTCAAACCAGGTCCAAAATTGGAGATACAGGCTCCAATACGCAAACCGTCCAGCCCCGTATCGTATAATGTTCCTATATCGAAGGCTAAACTGCTTGCCTGTTCGTGCCAGATCCGTTCACTAATATATTTTGCATTTGCACCGATAGAAAAGCGATCTGTGAGATTACGAGCATAAGACAATCCAAATACCATGCTTGATGCTGAATATTCTTCCCCATTTCCATCCGGGTGTTGTACGGTCCGAACCAATTGATTGGGCATACTCATGGAATTTATAAAAATACCCATGGATCCCAGATTATTTCCCAGAGGAATGGTTGCCGCAAGAAAGTTAAAATTTACGTCTGTGACCCAATCAACCTGCTCAAACATTCCAGAAGCCTGCTGAATACGAGCCAGTCCAGCTGGATTCCAGTACATGGCGATGGCATCCTGGGCAATTGCCACATATGCTCCTCCCATCCCCATACTGCGCGCGCCGATGCCGACTTCCAGAAATGCTGCCGAAGTGGTACCTTGATTGCTTAATCGATCTCCTGCATAAACGGGATCCGCAAACATGCCTCCACCTAGGAGTATTAATATTGTAATGATCATCCGATTGATGTTATTCATTTCAGCGCTCCGACTCTCAATTTAAATAATTTGCAAAAAAATCAATTTTCCGGGACAAACCTTCATCACTTGTCTCGATGGTCATCAACAGTTCTTCATTTATGGTGATATTGGCAGCCTGCATAAGTGTTTCGCGTAATTGATCATACTCTGCCACCGCGTCTGCAACAATCTCCTCTGAAATTTCTATTCCCTCGTCCGTATACTTCGCGTAGACAGAAGCTTCCATCTTTGATGCCAGGAGGCGCTCACGCCAATACTTAAAGTCATCCTGTACCTCGATGACATTTTCCAAGTCTAAAGCTCGTCCCTTTTCAGCAAATACAATATCTCGGACATACAGACCGATGGCATTGATTATATTTTGTTTCAATTCCAACTTGGATTCTTTGCTTAATTCCAGGGGATTCATCCGAAAAAGAAATCTAAAATCCTCAACACTCACGTTTCCTGAGCTGAATGTGGCCAATTCTTTTTCATTCAGATCATCCAGGCTTAAGGGGTTTAAATTCAATTCACCCGGGCTTTTCATAGTCACACTATCTTTGGCCACCTGTTGTTGCCACAATGCCTCAGTAAGCTGATTGAGAGTCTGGTGGCGAATGGTCAAATTTTCCGGCGACATCACATCCTGAACAAATTTGAAGGCGAGTCTATGTTCTTTGCGCTTAGTGATGGCTGAGCGATAATGCTCCCTTTGGAGGTTGTACTCATTTTCAGACAGCATGACATTCGTCTCGGTATTCACCAATCTAAAAATGTGGGTGTATCCATTCTTAATAATGGCTCCACTTAGTTCACCGGGTGCCAATGAAAACAAGACCTCTTCCAAAGTTTCGTCCACATCATTCCAGCGGACAAGATCAATGGGACCAAATCCAGGTTTTTCCACTGTTTTAACAGAAGGATTGATCTGCACGTGGCGCCACTCTGGTTTCCATTCACCGGGAATCATCTGCTCCTCAGATCCGATGATGGCATGTTGGATCCAGAGTGTCTGTTGATCCTTCAGAAATGCTTTCCTGCAATCGTCTTCCGTCACATCAACCTTGTTGCGGATCTGCCTCATGAATAATTCTCTGCGGATTGCAGCGTCTTCCAGATTCTGCAGCTCTCGTACATTTTCCGGATCAGCGTGCAGGCCTAATCTTTCTGCTTCCTGGGCCAGCAATATTCTTTCTGCCATCCGGTTCAAGACATTTCTGTAGGCAGTCTCCTTGGGTCCACTTATCACAGCCCGTGGACTTGTTTCATAAGCAAATAGGAATTCATCAGGGCTTACACTACGATCATTCACCATGAATAGATTCTCAGGCGAATTTTTCCCACAGGATGTCAGTAGACATACCAGGATTAGAATTGCTAAGCTGAATCTCATCTTCTTCAGATAGTCCCTTTATTTAATGACACTGAAGCGACCCACAAAGGTCCCGACATCCGGTGCATCCACATGGTAGAAATAAGTTCCAAAGGAGATCTCGCTACCTTCACTGCTCAGCAGATCCCATGCTTCCATGCCATTATCAGCTGAGGAATCATGTTCCAGAATTTCCACCAGATTACCATTCAGGGTGTATATACGAATGGTGCATATTTGAGGAAGATTGAAAAAATGTAGTTTTCGCTCTCCCCTCCCAAAGCGCAAATAATTTTGAGGTTCCCATGATGCTGTGACCACATAGGGATCAGGGACAACATGGATGTCTTTCAATTCATTCTTGGCCAGCGTTTTGCTGGAATCCGGGCCATTGATGGTGAATCTGTATTTTTCACCCTGCCTGAATGGTTTTGTGGTTCTCAGCAGATACTTTTCACCAGATTGTGGTGGATCCAGTGTGATAATTGTTGTATCCAAACCGGGGACGCCACCTACCCAGACTGTATCTACGCTAAATTTTGATTCAAATCGGATAACCCATGATGTATGCTTTTTAAAAATGAATTCACTATTCGGAACAATGATCACCAAATCATCACCATGATTATAGAGCTTATTACCATCGTGATCCCACAAGGCAAACTTCGCCTCGGTTGTATCTGTGATATTTGTGATTTTCACATTCACCAATTGAGAGCTCAAACCAAAGGCATTTTCTGTCATGGTCGTATTGGAATCCAGGAATTCGATCTCAAAATCTGCCGGCATGTTCAGATTTAAGCGACGATTAGCTACGCTTTCCCAATCAGGATTGAGTCTGATTCGGACGGTATAGTCGGATGTTCCCTCTATCCAGCCACTATTGAGGACATCATAAACAACACTGGTATCATTAAAGAAAGTTATGAGACTACCGTTAAAGAGAGGACTTTCTTGTCCTTTTGTGATAATGCTTAATGAATCGTAGATGACTGTATCTTGAACCACATCCCTGATGCTGTACTCCGGAAACCTTTCCGTATGAAAAGGTGTGGACTCATGGAATTCAAGTTCGTAGGTCACACTGCCTGAGGGGACAACGTGCTTCTCAATGATTTCCACATCAATACTACCGGTAGCAGGTCCTTCATGCAGGATATCCGAATCCAGTGCAGGTGCCGTGTAGCCTGCAGTGTATGGTCGTGGAATAGCCACTCCGGTGTTTATATCCTTAAAGGTAACGCGACCGAATGCATCTGTCTTTATAATGGACGAACATAAACTAGGCGCAAAACCCTCAGGGGGACCATCAGAAGAGAATGATACCAGACCATAGTCATAAGAGACGATTGCGTAATAATAGGTCTGACCATTATAGACATCTGTATCTGTCCAGGTATGCTTAAGACCTGTATTCTCCCCCATGTTCATTTTCACACCATAGATATCGATAGGATGGGGTCCAGACCACTCATCATCAAGATCAAACTGGGCGACAGGTTGACGGAAAGTTAGATTGCCATAAGAATCTGTAATGGTTTTACTCTCCAGAAATTGGGCTTCAGTCGATTTGTAAATCAAGTATCCTTCGAAATCATATTCCTGCAAAAATGGATCAAAGGATAGTTCGGAGATATCATCCCAAACCAGGGTCACCTCCCCATCCCCAGCGTGAACAGTGAGGTTGGGTTTGAGGGGTGGTTTTGAAAATCTGTAATCAGCATTATAAATCTGCTGAACCGTACGTTTATTCTTTATAAGATCATCCTTGTCCTCACCGAAGAGTAGCGCCATAGAATATCGCTCTGTCTGACCGGTATTGAGGGGGAAAGTCCCTGAGGAAAAGAACATTCCTAAATTATTAGGTTGCAGCAATTCGTTTACAGGGACAAGGGCTTTGGAGAAAACGGTCCAATTCTGTTCATCATTGGTCAGCTCATAATCGTGGACAGCGAAAATATCAAACCCCGTAAGACCGATCTGATCCGATTCATCTGGATCTGTCGCATTGTAATCGGGTTCACCATTAGTAGGCAGTCCGTCTCCTTCGCCTTCGTCAGGTGCAATATAATGAACATCGTAGGGTCCAACACCGTCTGCGCCTAAATCATCGTTCAGAGGTTCGTCAGAATCCCAGACATTATTAGCATTCATATCCGTAAAACCATCCCAGTCACAATCCTCATCCGTGGACCAGTGTGCTACTGGTTCCCTGAGAAAGGTCGCCTCGAATTTTAGCCAGGCAGCTCCATCAAATCCGTAGGGAGCATCATTGATCCATACACCGGGATCATCGCTGAAACGCAGTTCATCAACAATTCCATCACTGTCATTATCAATTCCATCTGTTCCGATGCCTGGACTCTCCAGAAATGCGTAGCCAGCATAGCCCACAGGTGACCAGTCTCCTGGTGTCCCTCGTCCGTCACCATCATAAGCAAAGGCAATATCCAGCTCAGCATCATACTCACCGATATCATCAGCACCATCCTCTACACCTCCAACACCCCAATCGAGATATTGTGAATAAAAGGTCTTATTGTAGGAATGTGTTGATTCATTGCTAATGTTGTAGAGCCAGAAAATACAATCTTCTGCCAGCACATGACTCCATTGAAAACCGCGGGCTTTTACTACCAGACCAAGTCCACCGCGGGTGGAGTCCAAGGCATCACTCCAGTAGTTCCAATTGGTGCTTCCTTCTACTTTTCGATTGAATTCCTTGTCAGCGTCGTCATCAAATACAAATACGGTTTCCAGATCTGCGTTGAAAATTCCCTTACCGAAATAGCCATTCCAGTAGCCATCCCAGGAACGAGGCCTATCAGGCCACCCATCTGGCCAGGATACAGGTTCATTGCTGACTGCTGGTTTAAAATTCTCCTGTTGATCACCATTGAACCAAAAGGGTCGGGGTTCAAAACCCCAGGGAATTCCATCAGGTGATGCGTCTACGAACTCTCTATATTGGGTCTCCATGGGATGGACCAACTTGTCATAGCCATTCAAAATTTCTGCTGAAACAATAAGAGCAACCCCATCGCAGTAGTGTCGACCATAACTGGGCCAATTGCAGGAAGGTTCGTTGGGATAATCCGTCACCTCGCCATAATTCTTGTATTTGGTGAGTACCAGGTTTCCATCCATGGTCCCGATGCGTCGGTATAGTCGGTTGCCCCGGAGATCCAGTGGAGTCTGTGCCTGTAAATCATTCAAGATGGGAAGTGAGAAACCAATCAGGAGTATAAACATTGAGAATCGTTTGATCAGGGTGCTCATGAGCGACCTCCAAATTTCAGGGATAAGCCCATGATTATCTTTCTAGGTTCGAAATAAAAATCTGGTCGTGTATAATATTCCTCCTGGGTCCTTATCCCTCGGTAGGTCTGGAAATTCATATCGTAGTCAAATTCTGCTGAACCACTTGAGCTATACACATCATGCACATTTTTTCGATCGAGAAGATTGCTGATCTTCAAATAGGGAGATAGATTTATCCCGCCAATGATAATATCTTTGGCAATATTCAGATCCATAATCATGGTCATTGGCTTTCTTTCGCCGTTATATATCCGGTTCGAATACCGGGCAGAGGATCTGGTATAGGGCAAGCCACTTCCAAGTTTTCCAATGACACTGATGTGGGTCCCATATTGAGTCGTGGTGGCACTTAAGTTTAAGGAGTGGGTTTGATCCCAATCAAGGATGACTCTACGCTTCTCAGATTCTATGGGTGGGCTGGCGCTTTGGCGTTCCCACTCCTCTGTTGGATTGGAAGCATTCCCAGAGGCAACTTGGAACGTATAATCAAGCCCGAATCCAAAACCACCGGGGACTTGTCGCTGCTCAAGGGCTAGTGTTATCCCTTTTACATTGGCGTGATCGCGGTTGATAAATCGGAAATAGCGGCCGCCGTATATATCATCGCGAACTTCCATTCCGATGAGGTCCCTGATATCCTTGTTAAATCCGGTGATGTCGATGGTAAGATTTTCTGTCAAACCCTGCTTTAAACCGATCTCATAGCTCACAGTTTTTTGAGGCTGCAACTCTGCATTTCCCATGGCATTGAAACGCCCCCGGGGAGGTTGATCACCAGCGATCTGAATCAGAGAAACTTCGAAATCAGGATTGATATATAAATGCTCATAGGCAGGAACCTGAAAAAAGTGACCATAGCTGAAGTGAATAACGCCCACATCGGTGATTGGATAAGCGATTCCTACTCTGGGGCTAAGCTGAGCTGAGGTTTTTGCAGCTCTTAGAGCCGAGCGGCGAGTGTCCTTAAAATTTTCTGGAACCAGTCCATCTGGATCAAAATAGTCGTATCGCAGACCAGCGTTGAGAATCATTTCACCCAGCTCCAATTTATCCTGAATATAGGCATTGAACTCGATCGGTTTGTGTCTGTAACTATTGTTATATGCTGAAGAATCAGGAGGTTGGTTAACCTCTTGATTATCATCGAAATAGATCAAGAATTCATGGAGCCACAAATTGCTCTGTTTGAGACTTACACCAGCGCCAATTTTTTGATTTGGCGTTAGCTGACTGGTGAAGTCAATTTTACCAATGTTATCCTCGTTATCACGGCGATGCTGCCACATACGCATGCCCCCGGTAGAGAATCCCCCGGCACCCGTTCCATTCAGTTTCCAGATAGGCGCATACCTGGGATCCTCCCAGTCCGCATACGCGTATTGACCGTATTCGGTAAATCCCCGTGAGGCATTCAGCGTAACGAAGGATCCAGCTCCGAACAAGTGGGTGAATTGCAGTGAAGCACGATAATCCCCACTCACACGTTGGTAATTGCCCTCAGGATTGAACTTGAATTGATGATCGTAATCCCTGTAATTTTGGGATTGATAGTAGCCCGATAGATTCAGTTTCCCTTTTGTATAGGGTTTGAAGGTCAGTTTCCCCTGAACTGTTTCTCGAGAATTGGGTGTCAGTGGGACGATCTTGCCGTCACCTGTTGCTTCAATGTAGGGATCTTCCGGATTGTAAAAATTTGATGAATCACTGGGCAGGAATAGCTGTTCTCCGAATAAATAGCCTTCACTTGCAGATTGTCTCAGCAGGATTGAAAAATTTGAGGATTTTCCCAGGAGGGCCGGCAAAGGTCCACTTAGGCTCACTTGAATATTATGGGTGGATAATGGATTTATATCGTCTATGTGCGTAAACACATCATTATGATTTGAGAAATACTCACCGACATAGCTTGAGAGTTTGCCAGAAAAATAATCCTGACCTTCCTTGGTAACTATATTCACAATCCCTGACATGGCTTGGCCATACTCAGCATTGAAAGTTCCACTGATCACTTCCATGGCCTGGATCATATCATTTTCAATATCCAGGGGCACATCGCCTGAGTAGCCATCATTGATTGGGATGCCATCCACGATATACATGACCTCTCCGCTCCGACCACCTCTAAAGTGACCTTCCACGACACCCGCTTGAAGATTGATGAGATCTCCCAGGGATTCCACCTGCAAGGCTTCGATATCTTCGGCACTCACTCGATAAGATGTTGAGGTTACGTCTTTTCTCACTGTGGGAGCTTTGGCCACGACTGTGACCACATCACCCTCCAGTATGAGCTCTTGCATATCAAAATTGATTTCAGTGGTGAGATCTACCATGACCTTTACATCAGTGATGATCATGGGCGTATAGGCAATATAGCTGGTACGTACCGAATATTGACCTGGGGGGATACCGATGAGGGTATAATAGCCATCCAAATTAGTAGCGGCCCCCATATTGGTCCCGTCCACTATGACATTTACACCAATAAGAGGCTCACCGCTCATAGCATCTGCGACTTTTCCGGTAATTTTTCCGGTCACACCGGCAATGAGGAATAACGGCATCCAAAGGAGGCTCCATAAAACTCGCTTATTTCGGCTGGCAGACATCATTTAGATGACCTCCTTATTTCTGTGATTATAATCATTTAAAACTGTGGTTGGGTTGTCCGAAGACAACCCAACCACATGGAAGGTGCTTCAATCAGAGAATTATCTGATCAAAACCATTTTCTGTGTAACGTGAGCATTTGCACCACTCAGTGAGTAGATGTAGACACCCGTTGATACAGCTTCGCCAGATGCATTGGTGGCATCCCAAACGAGGCTATGACTACCAGCGGATTGATGTCCGCTATATAGGGTCTTGATCTTCTGACCGAGAACATTGTAAATGTCCAAACTGATCATTCCATCCATAGGAATATTGTATTCAATAGTCGTGGAGGGATTGAAGGGATTTGGATAGTTCTGACTCAGGCGAAAATCACTGGGATTAACTGCCAATTCAATATCATTGTCAATGGCAGTTGTAGCTCCAGGAATAGCAACCAGTTTTCTGACTGTAAAATCATCATAATAAGCCAGACCAGTAGGACTTGAAGTGAAACGAGCACGAACGGAGATACCTGTAGCATCATCTGGAGCCTGCTCGGCTACTTCGTAGAATGTCCAGTTCTTGTTACTCACGGTTTGATCGACATAGACATACTTGTCTCCACCAGTGGTGTTGAATCCTTCATCCAGAACAGCATCATTATGGAAGAAATAGCATAGACCAAGACGCTCATCCAGACGCTCTCTGCGAGTATAGGTAGGCTCAAAGGAACCATCGGTATTCACACCGACTGTTTTAACCCAGACACCGACCTTGTACCAGTCACCTGCTGTGACGGGATAAGGTATCGAATAATAAACGATCTCAGAAGTCGAGCTGGTAGTATCAGGTTTGTAGAGTTCCTGGGAATAACTACCTGTATGAGAGGCATTGTTGGTGACGGTACCATAGGAACCATTGTCACCGCCATACCAATTCAACCAGCTATCAACAGTCTCAGCATTGCCATTAAACACGCCCATGGACCAATCGGGTGTAGTGTTACAGCCGATATTGTCAAAATAAGCCGTTCCTGTGGCATCTTTGCCCATGATCAGCTTAACGTTCACACTTGCCGGCTCGGCAGCAATGATGGTGACGTCAGTAAGTTCTGCCCAATCAGCATCAGTGGCAGTTTGGTCAGCCCATAAATTGACTGAACCCAACGAGCCGCCTGATCCATCCAGGAATTCAAACATGACGCCAATTTTGGCATCATCATTGGCTGGAGCTGTGTTCACACCTGCCAATTTTACCCTGGCACCAACATTGTAAGTACCGTCCAAGGCATTATTCCAATATAGATTGGCGTTATCTTCAGACATCCAACCAACTGCATTGGCACCAACCGCTGCTTTGGTGATCATGAATGAGTGCATTCCAGCGTATGCCATTGCGGCATCTGTCACACCAACATCAGTACCAAAAGTACCATTGAGAGGTGCCCAAAACGCAGGTGTCTGATCTTCTAGACTACTATTACTCAAGAGTTCATCACCGACTTCACCCATGTGCTCTACCGAGAAATCATCAAAATAGGCAGTCCCTGTAGGACTTGAAGTAAATCGAGCCCTTACAGAAATACCTGTTGCATCTTCTGGGGCACGTTCCACTACAGTATAGTAAGTCCAATCCTTGTCAGTCACGGTCTGATCGACATAGACATATTTGTCTCCACCCGTGGTGTTGAATCCTTCATCCAGTACAGCATCGTTATGGAAGAAAAAGCACAGTCCAAGACGCTCATCCAGACGCTCTTTGCGGATAAAAGTACCCTCAAATGCACCATCGAAATTCGCACCAGAGGTCTTTACCCAGACACCGACCTTGTACCAGTCGCCTGCTACTGCAGGAACTGGGAGTGAGTAATAAACGATCTCAGAGGTTGAACTCGTAGTATCAGGTTTGAAAAGTTCTGCAGAATAGGACCCAGCGTGAGCTTCATTGTTGGTGACGGTACCGTAGGAACCATTATCACCGCCATACCAGCTCAGCCAACCTGTGATAGTCTCAGCATTGCCATTAAACACGCCCATGGACCAATCGGGTGTGGTGTTACAGTCGATATTGTCAAAGTAAGCCGCTCCTGTGGCATCTTTGCCCATGATCAGCTTAACATTCACACTTGCCGGCTCGGCAGCAATGATAGTGACGTCAGTAAGTTCTGCCCAATCAGCATCAGTGGCAGTCTGGTCAGCCCATAAATTGACTGAACCCAACGAGCCGCCCGATCCATCCAGGAATTCAAACATGACACCAATTCTGGCATCATCATTGGCTGGAGCAGTATTCACACCAACCAATTTTACCCTGGCACCAACATTGTAAGTACCGGCCAAAGCGTTATTCCAATATAAATTGGCGTTATCCGCAGACATCCAACCAACTGCATTGGCACCAACCGCTGCTTTGGTGATCATGAATGAATGCATTCCAGCATATGCCATTGCGGCATCCGTCACACCTACATCAGTACCAAAAGTACCGTTGAGAGGTGTCCAGAATGCTGGTGTCTGATCTTCTAGACCGGGATTAGGAAGCAGATTTTCCTGCGCAAACACAAATCCCATTGAGATCAGGAGTAGCATGGTAGCAATTTTTCGCATAGCCATTTTCGTTCTCCTTTTTTGAATTGCCATGGTTTGATTCGTCATACGGTGTACTCACGCGAACTGTGTATTCTCAGTAGCGTCTAGGGTCGTATCGACGATTTGACAAAAAGACTTCGGGGGCAATTCAACCCGAATGTTCTTGTTGTTCTTCGTGTTGTCCTTCAACCGGACCTTAAAAGCGCGTTGCTCCCAGGCATGGTTGAACAAATATTCTTTGGTCTCAGCTCCTCGCGTGAAGCGTAGAAATTCTGCTGCACTGCTGGTGCAACTGGAGCCCGTCTGTGTGTGCTCCTCCCGAATCGAGGCATATAGCAGGGTTACAAATGTCCGCACTGCCTCATCACAGCTTTTCAGCATGAGCATCTCAAAGGGAAACAATGAATAGTAGAGTGTGCCGCTGCCGTGGTTCTGACGAATAAGCATGGGGCGTCCCTTAGAATCCGATAATAGCAGCTCGGCGGAAGTAAGTTCAGCAGGGAGATAACTTAAGCTTCGATCACGGAGGGCCTGAGATGTCGGCAAGCTGATCTTGGCGTCCCCGAAGAAGCCCCAATGACCGGGACTGCTGAGGGTCATTTCGGTTTCAGGGTAAAAATCAGGTAATCCAAATCTCAGCTGAGAATCGATCCCCAATAGGCTGTCCAGATCATTGATCCAGTGATCATTGGCAAAACTGGCGTACAGGACACCCCCCTGCTCCACTTTGTCTAAAAGCAGTTTCCAAAAGGGTGCGCTGAGCCGCTTCAGGGCAGGCAGCCAGAAAATTCCTGGCTGATCACTAAAGGAGGTATTGTGAGTGAGGTGTATTTCATGGTCCTGAGCTCGATATTCTACTCCGGGTTCATGAACACACCGGATCAAAGCACCTGAACTTGCCAGCGCACCATAGCTATGTAGATATAGATCATATTTTTCTGCATTATTCGTATCCCAATCAAATGGGAAGGGACTGTAAAAAGAGGCGGGAATGATCAAGAGATCGTTCCGGGGGGCCAATGCCCACCCTTCTGCCGCATTTTCATGAGAGAGTCGACTGATGCTCTGCAATTCATCCAGTGCAGGTCTGAATGAGCCATCTAGTCGTCTTAATCCAAAACGCATTTCAAAAGTATTGTGGAAATAGGGTCTGAGATTTGGTAGATCAAAATCGGTCCAGCACCAACTCAGCCCTGCGGTGGCTCCCGTCTGGAGTGCACTAAAAAGGACACCCCGATAATAAAGCGCCTGATTTTTTTCCGATGCCATGCTGACGGAATTTCCGAACTCTTCCAGAAAGACCGTACTTTTCCATGAGCCGGCCATGAGTAGTCGAAAGCCGGCCGTATAGGCCTGGAGCCAGTAATCATCGGATCTGGGATAAAAATGGACGCCTAGAGTATCCTGAAGAGGAGCCAGATCCCTTAAGTGATAATGGCTGGAAGGTTCCAGATGATTTTCCACGCCGGCACCGCTGACCTCCGGGGACCAGACGCCATCCCCCAAGGTAATGGGACGCGTATCGTGCTGGCGGATAAAACAAGTGATTTCAGCCACCCACTTTGTGACTTCTGAGGCATTCCGCCCGGGAAAATCATTGGGTATTTCATTTGAAATTGACCAGCCAGCGATCTGCTGTGAATCCTGGGAGACTGCCAGGATAGCTTGCAGGAAATCCTTTTGCTGGGACAGGACACTGGAATCTGTGAGAAAAGTGGTCTCATCCCAACCTGAAACTCGATAATTCTGGCCGGACATGTGCCCCACGAAGAATGTGGGCAGACATTGCAGCTTGCCACCTTCAAGAAATCCAAGCAGTTCTTTGTAATGTTCTATTTGATGGGGAACAACCTTGCCATCCCTGACGAAATCTGATGTGAAAATAAAAAAACGAACCAGATCAAGACCTGCTTCGTTCATTTGTTTGAAGTCTGTGGCTATCTCCTGGGAGTTCCAATTTGACCACATGGTTATTGCAGTTGATGACGGCCAATAATTGACCCCAACTTGAAAGGGTGCTTGTCTCAATAATTCCAAGTGCTACGACGTATCACGACAAACACACTCGACGGCTATGATGCGTGTCTGGGGAACTTGACTGGGATTGTTAATGACCTCCACCAGGAGTTTAAAAGCTTCTTTTCCCAAATCCATTTTGGGAACATGAACGGTCGACAGGGGTGGTGAATGTAATCGAGCTGCATATATATCATCAAACCCGATAACGGCGATATCACCGGGGACTTCAATTTTTTGATGTTTAAGCTCTTCGATGACACCAATGGCCAGGGTATCATTGGCACAGATGACAGCATCCAGGGGATGTTTTTTTGCCAGCAATGCTTTTATTCCTTCAATTCCGATTTCTCTGGTGATCTCACTATTTGATTCATAGACCAGATCCCCGCTGGATTCTGCCTTGTTCAATCCGAAATCTGACAAAGCTTCCTTATAAGCCCTAAATCGTTCTGCAATGGATGGATGATCGGCTGAGCCTCCAATATATCCGATATGTTGTCTTTTTTTCTTGGCCAATTCCTTGACTGCGGAGTAGACTCCACTATAGCTATCCACAAGGACCTTGTTATACTTTTGCCCAGGTATGTCATAGTCTAGCAAGACAAACGGTATTTTACGCTTATCTAAGAGCTTCACGAGATTATGGGGTACCCTACCAGCGAGAACAACACCATCTACATCTTCGAATTTTAGAAAACGGGGCAGATCTGAGCTGGGCTTGAAATCCAGCTTAACAGTAGTGAGTAGGATATAGTAGTCGCTATCGCGGGCCGCATGCTCCATACCCAGAAAACATTGGGAATAAAACATCTCGATCTCTGAGAAATGATCTTCCCATAGAATGAATCCTATGTTGCCAGTCTGTTTACGAGCGAGTTGACTGGCAGATCGTTTGGGAAAGTAGTTTAAATCAGAAATGGTCGCCTTCACCAGCTCCCGTGTATCTGCTGAAACCCCGGGTCTTTCATTCAAGACCAGCGAAACGGTGGCGGTTGAGACACCAGCTTTATCGGCAATATTCTTAATGGTAGGTTTCATGTTCCATCAATATAAAGTATTTAAAGTTTATTAAATCGGTTTAAAGATATTTATATTTGTTTAGATGTCAACATAAATTCCACATAGACAGGAGTGCCACTTTGCATAAGACCATTGATTTACACCAACTTGCCCAAGGTGCTCACAAAGTTCTCAAGAGAAATGATCTGGGGACAAGCACCAAACCCGCTCCCCAGCTCTACCCTCATCAGTGGAATTGGGATTCAGCCTTTATTGCCATTGGACTTTCCCATACACATCAGGAACGGGCACAGCAGGAGATCAATTCATTACTCCAAGCCCAATGGTCGAATGGAATGGTCCCTCATATTGTCTTCAATCCTGAAGCAAATAATTACCACCCGGGTCCAGAATATTGGGGTACAGAAATGCCTGGTTCTCCTGAGACAATCAAAACAAGCGGCATCACCCAACCGCCAGTCATTGCCCTGGCTGTCCTGGAAATATACAAGCACGCCACAGACAAAACAGTGGCTCTTAATTTCTTGGAAGCCTGTTATCCAAAGCTCATACTTGAGGAAAGTTTCCTGAGTGGCGCCAGAGATCCTCTTGACGAAGGTCTATCATTCATTTGTCACCCCTGGGAATCTGGCATGGACAACTCAGCTCTGTGGGATAAGCCCCTCAATCATTTCGAAATGGAATTCAAGCCTAATTTCATGCGGAAAGACAATCAGACCATTCCTGCCAATCAACGCCCCTCAAATTCTGAATACACACGCTATTCCTATCTGGTGCAACGCTACGCCATGGAGAACTGGGATCAGTCCAAGATATTTGCCTTGAAGGATTTCGTGGTTCAATCTCTGCTCTTTAATACCCTCCATCTGAAGTCAAGGCAGAGTCTCGTGGAGATTTCCCGTATCATCGGGGTGGATCCTGCTGCAATTACAGCAAAGATACAGCAGTCATTAAAGCGTATCGATGCAAAGCTGTGGGACAAGACCATAGAGGCATATCTGGATTATGACATGGCCGTTAATTCAAGTATCCATGCAGATAACCTCAACCAATTTATACCGCTGTTTGCTGGTATACCCAGTGCTGAGAGAGCAGAAATATTAATATCCAAGCTACAAACTCAGGCTTTTTGGCCGGATCATGCTTTTGGAATCTGTACCCAAGCCCAAAATAGTTCGGAATACAGCCAGGAGTGCTACTGGCGGGGTCCTGTCTGGATCAATATGAACTGGATGATAATCAAGGGTCTCGAAAATTATGGGCATACTGAATTGGCTGGGACACTGGCTCACCAGACCTTGGCACTGGTGTCAAAGCATGGCTATTATGAGTATTTCAACCCCGAAACCGGGAAAGGTCTTGGGAGTGACTCCTTTTCCTGGACTGCCGCCTTGGTTCTGGATTTGCTCGCATCAGGGTATAAATAACTCTATACCGACAGCATGCGTTAAGACTGATGTCCGCTCTTTTTAGTCAAGAGCAGAGGATGACTCCTGGATATTGGAAGATGTCAGATGGTATCAGGACCATATTATTTTCGTATCGTGCGATTAATACCCACCAGTAGATCTGCTTTCAAACCCTTAAATGGCATGAGGGCTACAAAATAAAATATGGGTGGTCGAGCCATACCTGTGAGCCTGAGCTCGTGAATCCTAGGCATAAAGACCTTTATGACCAGGATACGTGCCATTACTGAAAACAGAAAACAGATGAGAATGCCATTGGGGAAAATCAGGTTTAATATCCCAGTCTCTGCCACAGGAATGCTGGACAGGACACCTGCCAGAACACCACCGATCACAAGTCCGGAGCCTTTAAAGACATTATGGTAGCTGGTCATTCGTAATCTATTATGGGGATCAATAGCATCGTAAACATAATTTCCCAGGCTGAGGTTATATCCGCTCCAGGCCAGGCCACCCAGGATTTGAATGGCAATCGCAGCATAAAACACAATGGGTCCCTGGAGAAAATGAAGCAGGTACCAAAGTAGAGGAAAAATGGCAATGATATAACTTGTGACCTCTAAAATATTGCGGTTCCCAAATTGATCAATGTGCTTTCCCCAGTGGGTGATCATCAGAAATGAGCTTACCGAGATGACGGCCATGAGGATGGTCAGCTGTAAATAACTAAATCCCAACACCTCCAGCCAATACGCTACCATGAGTGGACCAGATATAAAAACGGCAATATTCATGGATGAGACATAGATGGTGAACATCCCAAACGAATTTTTACCCATGCCCAGGATAAATTCTTTGAAGGAGTATTGTATCGCAGGTTTCAGATGGGTCTCAGGTTCGTACTGCAGCTTAAAGAATCTTGCAGAATAGAGCCTGGCTGAGCCTGCAACAAAGAAAAGCAGGCCAAAACCTGCCATGGCTGTCCACTGAGAAATAAAATCCAGAAGTGTGCCGGCCACAACTAGAGAAATGAAAGTAATAAAACCAACAATCCGATTACGGCGCCCAAAATAGGTCCCGCGACTGCCCTCCTCCACCAGGTCACCCATCCAGGAAACCCAGAAGGGCAGGCCCATAGCTCCCATGCCGGCGTAGAGAGTAGCCAGTAAGATCAGAACCATCACACTCCCAGTCGCCCAGGGTAGCAGAAAGAGGGTAAACCAGAGGATTCCCTGGAGTATGGTTGTGGTCAACAACATGTTCTTTCGTGACACATTGTTGTTTTCAAAGCGAATGGCAAAGAGTTGAATGAAGGCGGCAAACAATTGGGGAATGGAGACAAGTAGACCGAGTTGGACTGTGGTAGCTTTTAATAAGACAGCAAATGCCGGCAGGAAGGAATCACCAAAGCCCCACATGATGGCCCACCACTTCCCCTCGGTGATGGAGTAGTTTAGAGCCTCTTTGCGCTTCTGTTCCATCACAATATCAAAGGTTCACGATCAATTGTGTCTATGCATGTTATCATGACTTGAAATACACAGAAACAACAGAAATGACCACCAAAATATTTTCCTCGATGCATAACTCCCCTGAGTCGCTTAATTAGCAGTGATCATTAAATTTTAAAAGGGTTTAGCGATGATAAATGGATCTGAGATTCTGCCAATAAACTCACCTGCTTCTCCATAATTCTCAAAAGCCATGAGGGTCCAGTCTGTTTTATCTGCTTTTATGAATTTCCCGCTGTAGAGTGATCCGGCTTCATCGCCAAATAGCCAGGGATTTTTGCTTTTGACATAGGGCCCCAGGGGCGTTTCTGCTGTGTAGCAGGCCGTACCCGTAATGGGAGGGGTTTTTGTATGGTCCAAGCGTGTTTTTGAATGAGTGAATTTATCGGTGCTGAAAATAAGGTATGATCTTGAGTTCATCTCGAATAGTTGTGGAACCTCCAACTGCCCAAAATCTCCTGGTTCAGTGACAGGTGGTCTAATACGCCAATTGAGAAGATCATCTGAAATAGCATGTGCAATGACTCCCCTGGCATCTGCTTCACCATAATTCACCCGCGCTGTGAGAAACGCATGAAACTGATCATGGTATCGAAAGACCCAGGGATCCCGCCAGGCCTGGTCATGCCATGCTTGCGATTCCAGAACTTCATACCATTTTGAGTCTGTCTCCATGATCGGATTGCCTGAGTATTTTTTCCAGTGTACAAGATCATTGGAGATTGCAAGCCCCACCCGTTGTACAAGACCCTTCTCGGCCTTATTCACCCCGGTGTAAAACAGATACCAGGTATCCTCGTATTTATAGGTACATCCGGTCCAGGTTGCCTGATCATCCCAGGCTCCAGCGGCTCCTGGTGAAAGGGCATCTGGCAAAATGGTCCAATTTTTCAAATCTGATGATCTGGCATGACCGATCGTGGCATTAAAATGTCGACGTCTCTCATCCCCCAATGATTTTGGGGCCTGCAAATAAAAGATGTGATGTTGCGCTCCCTCCTGGCAGAGCCAGAAATCCCAAACCCACTTATCTTTTAATTTGAGCATTATAGTTCCGGGTTAAGCATGATTTTCAAGGTTTCAGAGTGGTCCTCGGACAACATTTTTATACTCCGCTCAAATTCGCGGAGGGGCAAACTGTGAGAGATCAAAGTGCTTACATTCACAGCACCACTTCTTAAAAGATCCAGAGCTTCCTGAGAATTTTTCACGGATGTATAGGACGTATACAGACTGAGACCCTTTTCAAAAAATTTAAACGCATCGATTTTTAAAGTAGCTCCCCGCTCAGGGACACCGAAGAAAAGGACTTCGCCACCCTTCTTAATGGTGCGGATACTTGATTCCATGAGGGCTATGGCGCCAGTTGCATCGATAATACAATCAAAATAGTTATCCTCCAATTCTGATAGATCGCTGAACACCTCACCAGTCCCCACTTTTTCGGCCAGTTTCAGACGGGTCTCCTGTTTTTCAAGGATGCTCACGCTTTGGGCCCCCTTGAACTTGCACACCTGAGCGAACATGAGTCCGATTGGTCCCGCACCCATGATGAGAACATGGGGAGATTTACTGAAATTCAATTTTGTAGCACCATGGAGGATACACGAAAGTGGTTCCATAAAGGCGGCTGTTTCAAAAGCCAAATCAGAACTGGAAAAAGCTGCGGACTCCGGTACACACACATACTCTGCCATCCCTCCGGGACGGGTAACGCCCACTGCAGACCAATTCTCACAAAAATTGATTATATCATTTAAGCAATATTGGCAATGACCACAGGACACATTTGGCTCTATGGCAACCCTGTCACCAACTTGAAATTTAGTCACTTTAGCTCCAAGGGACTCAATGGTTCCAGAAAATTCGTGACCAGGAACAATGGGATAAGCTCCCAGATATTCTCCTCGGGCGATGTGGACATCCGTGCCACAGATGCCACTGGCTTTGACCTTTACCAAAACCTCATGGTCACCAGGTATTGGAATGGGAGTATGGACCAATGCGATCTGCATGGGTCCCATGATTGAAATCGCATTCATATGTGGCTTACCAGGCATAAGCCTCAGGTGCTGCGCCACCAGGTCCAGGCCAGATTTCATCCAATGTTTCCAGATCTGCTTCGCCAAGGTCCACATCCAAAGCCTTCAACGCATCCTCAAACTGTTCCATGGTACGTGGACCAATAATAGGTGCGGTAACCGCTGGTTGGCTCAGGAGCCAGGCCAGGGCTACCTGTCCAGGTGGCTTACCCAGCTTTTTGCAGAAGGATTCATAACGCTCGAGTTGATCACGGTGTTTGACAATGAGCTCTTTCCGTGAATCTTCAGCCCGCCGGACTGTGTCCTTTGAATTTAAAACCCCACCGAGCAATCCACTGGCCAGGGGACTCCAGGGAATCAGCCCTATCCCATACTCCAGGCAAGCTGGAATCAATTCTAATTCGATGGCTCTTGTCTGAAGATTGTATAGGCTCTGCTCTGAAACCAGACCCAAGAAGTGTCTATTTTTAGCCTCATTCTGAGCCTTCACCAGATCTTTAGCAGCAAAATTACTGCTACCTACATAGAGCACCTTCCCCTGTTGAACTAGGACTTCCATGGCCTGCCAGATCTCTTCCCAGGGTGCGGAGCGGTCAACATGATGCATTTGATAGAGATCGATATGGTCAGTCTTTAAACGACTTAGACTGGCGTCACAAGCCTGTATGATATGATAGGCTGAGAGTCCACGATCATTCACGCCATTGCCCATCTTACCATAAACTTTGGTTGATAGCACAATTTTATCTCGACGAGCACCTTGCTCCAGCCATCGGCCAATGATCTGCTCAGTAATACCCTCACCTAGTTTCCAACCATATACATCTGCCGTATCAAAGAAATTCAAGCCAGTTTCGATGGCTTTGTCCATAATCGTAAAACTGTCTTTTTCCGTAGTATGGGGACCAAAATTCATGGTTCCAAGACACAGTCGGCTGACTTGAACCCCTGTTCTACCGAGATGTATGTATTTCATGTTACCTCCACTAGTATTTATCAAATATTCAGTAAATTGTCCAGGTGACACAATATTGCAAGTCTAAACTTACCAAATTGTTTATTTCGTGAAGGACTTCTCACACCTGTTTATAAGAGATTAAATGACCAGAAATACAGACCCTGATGCACGTCCAGCAAAGGTATTCTATCGCTGGTATGGCCTTAATTATATGCGAATATTATATGCCGGTCTTTGGGTTGTGCAGAATCAAACCCTATTATTTCATCAGTACAAGTTTTGTGGTCTGGTGTAACTGATCTGTGTGTAAGACTGCCAAATAGATACCCGTAGCCATATTTTCCGGCTGCCATTGAATCTGGTGCGAGCCCATCATCTGTATTTCATCAAGCAACACATCCACCAGTTGTCCTCTGACATTAAATATCTGCAACTTCACCGATGAAGGCCCTTTCAGCTCATAATAAAGATTAGTCACTGGGTTGAAGGGGTTTGGATAGCTCCTGAAAACTTGATGAGAGGCTGGTATCTGTTTTGGTTCTTGAATAGACAAAATGGCTGGAAGGGAAAAAGGACCTACATCTTGCACCGTGAGGGGTAGTCTTGTCATGGCTGCAGTAGAATATTCATCAGCACCCACATCGTTTGGTGCAGTTCTGACTTGACCATGAATATCTTGTGAAATATCCTGGAGATCGCTACCGGCATTAACAGCAGGACTCACTGATGTGAGAAACCATAAGCTATCTGTTTCGGTTGCGCCGTATTCAAGAAAAGGGTCTACCACATTGATCTGATCCGTGGTAGCTGTCATTCCTAGAGCAGCACCATTTTGGGGGAACATGATGTTAGAGCTCCAAGTGAAGTTTGTTGGAGTATTGATGATCTTGATCAGGTCCTCATTCCCTCCGAGCACCAGATTGTTCGTTAGGGTCACATTCCGGGGTTCTTTTGTCCAGGAATTGTCCGAGCGGCCATAGCCGATCTCAATATTGGAGTAGTTATTCACCAGAGTGTTGTTGGCTACAAGGAGATTGTCGATTCTCCAGTGGGCACTTAATGATCCAGTGTCCGTGTCTCCATTGGTGAGGGTAATGGCTGCATCCCAGCGCTCACCGGTAAGATTCTCAAAATAATTATTGTAAATTTTATGGTTTCTGGCATAAATACGTACGCCGCCTGTCCCTGCTTTTCCTTCGCCTAGAAAGTAATTGTCATGCACGACTGAGCCATCTCCATGGCGCAGGGAGACGGTTCCCTGAGAACTGCGGATGGTATTGTAACGAACGGTATCCTTACCACTCTTAATGGAAATAATCTCTGGATCCCCATCACAATCCTCAAAGAGATTGTACTCGATAACTGTAAATCCATCGGTGAGGGAGAGCTGACTCCAGCCCACGCGGATGGCTTCCATTTCATTGTCATGTCGGGGGCCGATATTATAGAAATAATTGTGATCGATGAGATCATGTTGGGAGACATTATCGCCACCATCAATGGTGATAAAATTACCCAGCTGGTGTTTGTTCTTGAAAATATTGTGATCTACGCGGTTGTGGTGACTCAATAAGGATGCATCATCCCATACTCCACCAATATAGAGCCATTTTCCATTCTCCCCTTCGGTTTCTGTAACCTGGAAGATATTACGGGTGATCCTGATATTGTTGCAGGCTTCCAGTTTGATAAGGGTGTAGCGATCCGAGGTAAAGTGAAAGCCCTCAATGGTGATATACGCAGATCTTCTAAGATTGAAGTAGGACTCCCCTCCTAATACTGCACTGCCTATGTTTTTAGCGCGAATAAGGATAGGTTTGCCAGCTATACCCGAATTTGTGATAGAGATACCACCCGTATCGTAGGTGCCATCTGCTAGCTCAATAATATCTCCGGGCCTTAGACTTTCACTCTCACAGATATCCTCAAAAGCGCCTGCAGAGGAGACTTCGTATATGGTTGGTGGTGTATCATCAAATACTACATCAGCGCCAATGCTCATGTTGGAAGTGATCGTAAAGGTTTGGCTCAAGTCAGTGCCGGAGAGATCCCCAGTCCATCCCTGATTGATGTATGTGGGTGGAATATCCAGAGTGGCAGTTACTTCCGCAAGATTGTAATAGAGTCCTCCCGCGGGTGTCAGGTTAATGCTCCCCTCTGCTGGTTGCGTTACTGTGACTGTATATTGTGCTGGCGGATCATTAGGGTCAATGCCGACCTCTGCGCTAATATTCATGTGTTGGGTTATGAAAAATGTTTTTGTTAATTCAGCTCCAGTAAGATCACCACTCCAGCCTTCATTCAGATAACCCTGTGGCAAGGTGAGGGTGGCGGTGACCTCAGTACTGTCGGGATACTCATCCAGATTGGGATTGAGACTAATGGAACCAAAATCCGGTTGTTCTACATCAATTGTATAGGTAATAACGACTTCTGAAAAGTTAACACCAGGGATGGGTGTGCTGCTAATATAGATATCATCTACGCCGGCATCCACACTCCCACTGGCCCCATCGTAGCCTAAATTGAATCGCAGAGCGTGGTATTCCTTAATCCCTGCCGGTCGCGTGCCAGAGGCTGTGGGTGTATACTGCTCCCTGAATGCCGCTGAGATAGCGTCAGATCCATTAAAAATGACCTGATAGACATCATTGTCATAATCGATTTTGGCACTGATACGATTCCATTCACCCAGGTTGTAGATGCCGACAGTTAGCTTCGAGGAACCGTTGTAAACCATGAAATCACCTGATGTACCTGAGGGTGTGTCAAATTCAAGGACAAAGGAGCGCTTCTCACTACCACCACCATACATATCGTAGCCATTGACGGTAAAATCTTTCGTGGCCATGGAATTGATGCGGGCAAATAGGTCCACATAGACGACACCGGAGACCCCCTGCTCAGAGTCACCAAAACTAATATTCTGAATCACTAGGGTCTGGTTGTTAGCAGTAAAATTAAGTCCCTTTGAACCGCTATGTACTGATGTGTCATTTTCTGTTACCGTAGCTGAACCATCTTCAATGTCCCAGTCACCCTGATTGTTGATACTACCCAAAGTATTGGATTCAAAGGAAGTGACCATAATATCCTGAGCAGACAAACCAAGCGTTGCAAAGATGAGTATTAACGCTAAGAAACTTCGCTTTTTACTCCCAAACCGACTCATGATGAAGCCCCTAATTTCGTGAAATAAAGACATTGTCTATTATTTGTATGATAACATACAAATCAGATAAAAGAGTGCAATGATTTTCAACAGATATGATCATGGAATCTACTAGATAATTATCTAGGCAAATACTTTATTGAATACTTAGTATCCTGGGAGCGATAATCTTTGAAAAGACATGAATCCCAGTGGAAAGCTGTAAGCTATCTGCCCATCCAACCACCATCAACGAGGATGGTAGTACCATTGACATAATCAGAGGCAGGTGAACTGAGATAAACCACAGTACCGGCAATGTCTTCCGGCCGTCCCCAACGTCCGGCAGGAATTCTTTCGAGAATGGCTTTATTGCGTGCTGGGTCAGCCTGCAAGGCTGAAGTGTTATCCGTGGAGATGTAACCGGGGGCAACTGCATTAACATTAATACCTCTCCCTGCCCATTCATTTGATAGCGCCATCGTGAGACTTTTTATTCCACCTTTGCTGGCAGCGTAGCTAGGAACGGTGATACCTCCTTGAAAGGATAGCAATGAGGCTATGAAAACGATCTTACCCTGACCCCTTTCGAGCATGCCTTTTCCAATTTCCCGACTAAGAATGAATTGCGCACGAAGGTTTACATCCACCACCTCGTCCCAATAGTCATCAGAGTGTTCTGCAGCTGGGGACCGCAGGATGGTGCCGGCATTGTTTACCAAAATATCCGGTTTAATACCATTCTCCAGGAAACTGGAAGTAAAACCTTTAAGTGCCTGTCTATCAGAGAGATCACAGCTATATGCACTAAACTTTTTCCCTAAATCAGAGCAAAATACTGAGAGTTCTTCAAATTTCCCTGAACGGGATACGGCAATTATATCTGCACCGGCATCTGCCAGAGCTTTACCGATGGCTAAGCCGATTCCACGACTTGCGCCTGTCACCAGGGCAGTTCTTCCTGCCAATGAAAAAATATTATTATTCATTATTATCTCAGTGTTTCCATATCGATAAAATCCATGTCAGCAAAAGCTTGATTTTCACCACCCATGCCCCAGATAAAAGTGTAGTTGCTCGTCCCAGCAGCTGAATGCATGGACCAACTGGGACTGATCACGGCCTGTTTATTCTTCATGGTCAAAGTGCGAATCTCATCAGGTTTCCCCATGAGGTGAAAAACCCGTTGATCCGCCTCGAGACCGTAGTACATATAGATCTCCATACGACGGGGATGGCGATGGGGCGGCATGGTATTCCATACCTGTCCAGCACCCAGAGAGGTGATTCCCATGACGATCTGGCAGGTCTCCAGAGCCCCCGGGTGAATTAACTTGTTGATACGACGAACGTTGGCGGAATCAGGGCTACCAAGATCTTCTACTTCTCCCTCATTGTTCTTGATCAATTTTGTGGGGTATGCAGCATGGGCTGGAAAACTCATTAGGTAATACTCGGCGGGTGATGATGCATCCTCACTTGAGAATTCAATTTTAACAGCCCCCTTCCCAACGTACAAGGCATCTCCATGCTCCAGGGTATAGGATTGCTCATCCACCTGAATATTCCCAGTGCTGCCAATATTAATGACCCCGACTTCCCGACGTTCAGCGAAAATTTCAGTTGCCATTTCCTGCAGACTGCCTTTTAGGCGAAGACTAGCAGCAAGTGGAACTGCAGAACCCACGATAGCGCGATCCACATCGGCATATAAAAGCTTTAGTTCCCCAGGGCTGAATAGATCTTCCACAAGAAAGTTATCCCGCAACTCTTGCGTGTTCATGCGGGGATAAGCTTGATCGTTTGGTAAATAGCGGGTATCCATGTTTACTCCATTAATTTTATTGCTTACTTAAGAATTTGACCTGTATTGGATTGTTTTTCCTGGCAGCATAGTCACCCACCACATTTTTCCAATCTTGTTCATTATCTAGCCAGGGGCTTTTTGACCAGCCAGCTCCGGCAAAGTAAGAGATTACACCTGCTGGTGAAATAGGAAGAGTCACAAGGTACTGATCCCCATAATGAATTGTAGTTTCTTCGGATTGTATAGTCGCTCCAAGGATGGCTGTTCCCAAATAGCCATCGCCCGCTCTAAAACCCTCATAGAGAATCATATATTCATCTGAGCTATAGTTACTTACAGGAATTGATGAAAGTTCGAGATGGGCAGTTAATCCGCTCACAAATGTTCCCATATCTAAGTCGGATCCAAATGTTCGTATGCTGCTTTCAATCTGATTAAAATGTTCCCTGATATCAATGGATATGCGCTTCGTTTCGCTAATTCTTAAGCTATCCACTCCCCATTCTGCGTAATCCAATTCAAAAACGAATCTGAGGGGTCCATGGGCGAGAATTCGAAAACTAGTAAAATTCTTGGATGTATACAAGCTATCCTCATACCATATACCCAGTCCTCCACAACCCAGCGTTGAACCCACTTTATACAGATCAGCACCTTCCCCATAATCCTTATGATATTTACCGTCGGCATACCATTTGTCTATGATGGGATATTCTACACTCTTTACCCAAACATCGACACCGCTGCTGATCTCCCCGCTGGCTTCAAGTGCCGGACCATACATGCGAAAAGCAATACGATCATTTTCCCAGGCAAAATCATCCATGCGTTCTGGAACAAACCTGCCGTTAACTTTGGATTCCAATGCAGCAAAAGTCGCATCTGTATTTTCTACGGTAAGCTCTTGTGTCTCATGCGCTTCCAATGAAACCTGCACCAGCAGCGTTTCCCATGCCCCATCTAGATCAAGATCCAGCAATTGGCTTGGTAGGAATTCGCTTTCCCCCTTTTTGAAGACAACAATTGTTTGTTCAGGGTTGATTCCATCTGGTAAATCAGCTCGAGCTATTGATATTAATTCAGCTTTCCGGGGATGATCAAGTGGATTTGAGATACTGATGTTTACACCGCTTGATGAACAGGACATGAATAAGGCCAAAAGTAGCACCAGAGCTATGAATTTTGAATAAGCAGGCATTTCTGCTCTCCTAATCATACCAGAGGACAGGCATGCGCAGGGGGAAGTTTCTGAGACCTTCCTGAGTTCCAGGCAAGGGTGGGAACTGTTTCCACAACTCGATGTAATCATCTCTCGATAAGGCAGATCCAGCAAATAAGAGGGCGGGGTGTCTGGCAGGCCATTGATCCCAATACATCACATCAGGCTCATACGCCCATTTCGATTTATCAGCGATAAAAGGTGTTATAAATTCCATACCCCTGGCCATGCCCCTACCATCTTCAAGGCTAAAGGTCCACAAATTGTCCGCTTCAGTGGAGAGGATATGGCAGACAGATGCCATAATATCCATATTAAAAAGTGAATAACCGTAGGGCTTGGTACGACTCAACTCCAGATGAAAACTCCCATCTGGGGACATCTGATTGGTCAAGAGAACCGTTTTATATCGATCGCGACAATAGCCCAAGACCTCTTCGTTTTCAGTCAATTTCGCATAAATGGATGCTTGAAGCACCCAACAGCTCCCATGGTTGTTTGTGCGTTCACGCTCATCAATGCCATATTCGTGGGTCATGATCCAATCCAGGAACTCATCAAACCAACTCACATACTGGGCAAATTCTTCAGTGCTTAAGAGACCAGCTCTCCGATAAAGTATGATCGCCTGAGCAGGTTCAACAAAGTGGATCCCATCTATCAGTCCCACCCCTCTTCCCGGGACTCTCCCTTTGATGGCTTGAGCATATGCCATATTGGGATTCATTCTCGTTTCGGGGTTGATAAACCAATTGTGCAAATGGTAGAGAGCATTCATGCCGTACATCTCATCCTGCGTCAGTTTATAGGCAGCCGTCAGGGTTGCCACATTCATGCTCATTTCACGCATAGCCTGCCGGTTCAGAACGAAATTCTCTGGATTCGTCATGCCGTCCTTACGAATATAGGGACCATCGGGATCTTCAGGATTGGGCCACCAATAGTCGCCTTCAGAATAGAAATCATGGTTTCCACCCTCACTTCGTTCACAAAATGCCTCTGTGACGCTCCTGGGGATCTTATTCATCATTGTATCGGCAGATGCCAGTACCCATTCACGATCCTGCTCGACGATCATTTCATATATTGTTTGAGATTGGGAACTTAGTACAGCCTCCTGTGTGACTGGAGTTGCACAGCTCGAGATCATGATTGCAACAACAAGTAGACTTAATTTATAAATTAACTTCATGGCGTAGTTATCCTCAGATAGCTGCCCTTGAAGTCCTGGGTCCGTGCTTCGATGGTGGTCACACCTGATTTATCTGGAACGAATTCAATCGCAGCTTTGCCACTGGCAAATTCGATGATATCACTGCCAGTAGGGGTTCCCATGTATTTGAGAAGATTTCCGGGACCATTAATATCAAAGTAAACCCGCTGGTTGTAATCTGGGCATAGTTCACCCTGGTTGTCAACCACTCTGGCTAGCACAATGATATTCCCATTGGGGAGTGGTTGACTCGAGAGCTTCACATCTTCAGGTTTACCAGGTTTGCCAATGATGTATCGCACGGTATGCTTGTCCTCAGTCACCAGTTTTTCCTTCATAAAACCTTTAGCAGAAAGTTGATTTTTACCCTCACTAAATGCCACTTCCCAATTCAAACCAGAAGCAGGATACTTCTTGATGTCCTTTACTTTCCGCCCGAGACTTTGACCATTCAAGAATAGTTCAACCGTCTCACAGTTGCTGTATACAGAGATAAGCTTATTCTCACCCTTTTTGCCAAAACGTTCTTTCCAGCTGTGGGACTCTATGTAACAAAAACTGGGGTCAGTAGTCCAATAGCTCTTGAATACATAATAGGCATCCTTAGGTTTCCCTTCTCGGTCCACCAGGCCCTTTTGGTTTATGTATGGTATGGCATTCTCGGGACGCAAAGGGGTTCCAAAATCCTTAAAAGCCCACTGAGCATTCCCAGTCAACCAATCGGTACTTTCGCTTATCTTGAGGTGCCAATCAAAAAGATCAACGATGTAAGTTTCACTCCAATCCCCTGAAGCAGAGACTCGTTTCACATTGATCATATTGGGTTTCTCATCCCATTCATCCTCTTTGACAAAGCCCTCACCAGTAATGGGATTCTCAGTATGCCTTCCCACATGGCTGGAGCCCCCATATTCCATGTGGAAGAAGTGTCTATAGTTTTTGTTGGCCTTTTCAATCGCTGTTTGAAATGTTTTATAAACCCCGGAATACCAACCTGCCCAGATAGATGGTGAAAAAACATCGGTGATGTCAGCGCCATCATAAAATTTTCGCATACTTGTTAGCCGGTAAGGATCCAATTCATGAGCAATATTGTTGAGATGGGATACATAAGCCTTAAGCTGATCAATGTCACCGCCTCCCTCAAAATCGGGTTGCCAATAGAGTTCATTCCCCACAGACCAGAGGATGATACTGGGGTGGTTATAGTTCTGGGCGATCTGTTCTCTAAAAAGGCGTTCTGTATTGGATTTCCATTCGTTACCCCCCATACCCCCTCGACACCAGGGTAATTCATCCCACACGAGAATTCCCAGTTCATCACAGGCTCTGTAGATCTCAGGATCTTGTGGATAATGAGCGAGACGCACAAAATTGGCACCCATCTCTTTGATCATCTCAATGTCCCTGCGATGCAGTGAATCGGGAAGCGCATTGCCCAATCCTGCCCACTCCTCGTGGCGATGGGTTCCTCTCAAAAGCAGGCGTTCTCCATTGAGATAAAAGGGACCATGGTCTTTGAACTCAAACCAGCGGTACCCGATCTTTTCATATATCTCATCCTCAAATTGATCACTAGTAATGCTTAACTTCAGCGTGTACAGCTCAGGTGAATTTGGAGACCATAGCTTGGGATTTTTAAGTCTAGGGAATGATAACTCAAGTTCAGACTGGCCTAGATTTAACTGATATTCTTTGTTTAACTGTAGAACTCTATCTCCCTGTGGATCAATCAGTTGAGCTGATATATTCAAGTTTTGAGTTTGATTTGTCTGGTTTGTTAATTTGAGCACCATATCAGTGTTTGCAACTTCATGACTGACCAGTGGTGTTGAGATTTGAACGGATTCTATGGACAGTGGTGGAAGTGATTTGAGCCAGACATCTCTGGTGATCCCCCCAAAAATAAAAAAATCAGATTTTTGAGATGGGATGATGTTGGGATTGACCGAGTTATCAACCCAAACGAGAATCTCATTCTCTTTTCCTGCATTAACGACATCAGTGATATCAATTTCAAAACCGACATAGCCCCCTACGTGACCACCAACACGCTTGCCATTAATAAAAACTTTAGACGAAATATTGACACCTTCAAAATAGAGAACCCACCGTCTCTCAGTTGCTGGAATCTCAATTAACTTCCGATACCAACCTGAATCCCGTCGATAGCCAGGGTTATTATCTGTGGCGTCCAAAGCGTTCCAAGTATGGGGCAAGTCGATTATTTGCCACGCTTTTGTAGAAATATCAGCTAGTTGCCCGCGCCCAATTGCTGCCTCCAAATACAGCCAATTCTCATTGATCAGGATGGACTCCCGCAAGAGCTCACTATCTAGAGTTACGATTTGAGCTGATTGTGAATATTGATCTGTATTGGTGCCCATTGGTGCCACACAGGCCCCAATTCCAATCAAGATGACAAACGCTCCAATAAAATTTATCAGCCTCATACACTTATTCCCCATTTTCTATAAATTTCAGTATCTCAGATCCCGCCAATAAAAAGGCACCTGCTCCGTAAGCATGGGTATCATTGAATGAGACATTTCGTGGATCCATACCAATATCCTGCACCCAGCCAATTTTTCCATCTTTGTGAACCGCGCCGTTGAGAGCTGACCAAGCATTCAGGACAGCCTCTTCATATTTATCTTTTTCCAGATAGCCCTGATTCACACCCCAGGTTAATGCATATGTAATAAAACCACTGCCACTGCTTTCCGGGTTAGGATATTCATCTGGATCCAGAAGACTGGACCTCCAGAAACCATCCGCCCCCTGAAGTTCCCTTAATGAGGCTGCCAAGGTTTTAAACAACTCGATGTATGACTCTCGCTGCTTGTCCTTTTCAGGTAGATTATCTATGATGCGTGGCAAGCCGGCAATGACCCAACCATTCCCACGAGACCAGAAAACTTTTTTTCCATTCAGCGAACGTCGATAAAAATAGCGTTGATCTCGATAGAAAAGGGCTTCATCTTTGTCAAAAAGGTGCTCCGCGGTATCCCAGTACATCTGGTGCAAATACTTGTGGTATTTTTTATTTCCTGTGACTGTGCCCAATTGCGCAAGGGTCGGTGGGGACATGAACAGGGCATCACACCACCACCAGTCCGCTCGTCCCGGCTCTGGGCTGGCAATTAATTGGTCATAGACGTCTCTGATAGCCTTGAGACGCTTGTCATTCTTTGAACTGGGGTGTAGACTCAGGTAAACGGAGCCACAGGCGTGATCGTCCGCATGTCGCAAACGCGGTCCCATGGCATATTTATTCGATTCAGCCCATTTGCTAGCACTTGAAAAATAGAAATCGTCATGGGTCACCTCATAAGCAGCCATGACTCCGATATAAAAGGAGGCGGGCACCCAACCATTTAGGAAGTCACGGTTCTGGCTGCGATGATGCGTGGGATTAGTAAGCTGATATTTAGCCACCTTGAGCATCTGAGTCTCGATCTCTTTGGTCTGAGCCTTAATCGATCTTCCCTGAGCATATACATTCTGCCCCCCAATAAGTACGAGCAGGATGAGGGTAAATAATTTATGCATATACTTCCCTATTTTGATTTTCTGAACCTTGCAATGTGACAGGTTTTAGCATTAGAACTTACTTATCCTGTTAAAAATACTTTACCGGTAAAGTTATTTATCCATCATCTCTGAGCAAGTATTCATCTTCCTGATTTTCCCACTTTTTGAAAATGAATTTACTCAGTGGTATCAGGCCAGTTGTCAGTCTTAAAAGGCGAAGCTGGGATTCCACTTGTGTTGGTCAGATTACAATCAGGATTGGCTCCCCAGGCATAGCGAACAGCAACCGGGTGCTTCACCTCTGGCGAGGAAACAATCACTCGGTCCCGATGGATACGAGCTTGAGCCCAATGGAACTTCCCATCTTCTCCAGCGATACTGAAGCCTACCAGATCTCTAGCATCCCGAGTTTTAAGCCCATGAGCAATTTTGTCAAATATGATATGAATCTTTCCCCATCTTACTTTATGAGACCGATAGATCGGACCGGTGGAAGTGATATTCTTTTTGTAAACATCAGATAATGCCAGCAATGCCAATCGGTGCCCTATGTCTTGTTTGTTTTTTGGGTGGATATCCTGTTCATCTCCAATATCGATGGTTACAGCCATAGATGTATTAGGAAGAATCAGCGTTTGTAACTGAGCGTCCCTCAGTTCAGACCAATTCGCTTCACTGGGATGTTGTTCTCGTTTCCCCCAGTTAGGTAATTGAACATACAGAAATGGGAAATCACCTAAATCCCAGGCCTTTCTCCAGTCATTGATCATGAGGGGAAATGTTGTTCTATACTGGTGTGCCTGGTTGGCGTTTGACTCACCCTGATACCAAATGACACCGCGTATGGAGAATTTCGTAAGTGGAGCCAGCATGGCGTTGTATAAAACGCTGGGACGGTTATGTAAATATGGTCTTGCTGGCGGAACCACATCATGATCTGCCCAATCCAGAACGACCTTATACTTCCATTCACCCTTCAACCAGAGTGTATCTCCCCCAGCTGCTGGAGTGATAAATAAATCCTGCTCACGACCCCACAGTCCCCCACGCCAGTTCACATCAACCACACGAACAGATAACAGATTTTTACCCTTGTCAAACAGGTCAGGTGATATTGAATATTCACTGGGGCTGGACCACGAATTATTTGAGCCAATCTGTGTCTCGTTTAGAAAGGTTCGGTCATAATCATCTACAGTTCCCAGACTGATAAATAAATCTCTTCCTTCCCAAGCTTCCGGCAGCTCAATGATTCGTTGAAACCAGACTATCCCATCAAGGTCTTTTAATCCTTTCGTATGCTCCCAATAGGTCGGGATGGTCATTTGCTTCCACTCCTGATGGACTTGTGTCATCAAGGAGATGGTTTTCGGAGTTAAATTTCCGGCAAGACTATCCATTCCCAGCTTCCAGGCTTTATTTGCGAGTTTGTAATCGTTTAATATCTGCTCATCCTGAACTCGATTACTTCGGGATACTTCCTCTAATTCCTCTTGAAACAGGCCAGCCTGAGTTAGGGCGTCGGCACTGGTCCAGGCTTCTATTTTGGTACCACCCCAGGATGTATGGATAAGCCCAATGGGTACATTCCCCAGACCCTTTTGAAGATCTCGACCAAAGAAGTATGCCGTTGCAGAGAATTTTTCTACGGATTCTGGTAAACATTCCGTCCAGCCCTTCACCACGATGTCATCAAGTGGCTGAGCCGCCATAGCGCGATCCACCGTAATCAAGCGGATATTTGGATAAGTAGCGTTTTTAATCTCCTGTTTATAATTATTGACCCGGGAACTACCACCAACAGTCATACCCATATTTGATTGCCCGGAACAGACCCAGACCTCACCGATGAGAATATTGGAATAGTGCAGAGTATCATCGGCCATGATATGCAACTCGTAAGGACCACCACCAGACTGAGCAGGAAACACAACTTCCCAGGACCCGTCCTCATTAACATTGGTAGTTTCGTTTTGCGATGTGAAGGCGACGCGAACTGTGGATTGTGGTTCTCCCCAGCCCCAAATCCGGATGGCCTGGTCCCGCTGAAGGACCATGTTATCACCAAAAACCGAGGCAACACGGAGATCTGCTAGCAGTGAGATTGGTAGGATGAGTATAACACTCAGGATGAGCTCTTTGAGTCGTTTTGTGATTAAATAGATGCGAGGCCTCTTCATGACCACTCTACTCTATACCTCTCATGTGTTTTAACACCGTTAAAGGGTTATCCTTTGACCCGATTTTGAGATACTTCCATTAAGCCGTCCAGTCTGCCCCTGTGTGATAGAATACTCAACTCCACCAGGATTGAAGAACTGTATTTCATATCCACCGGGGGTTGCTCTCAGATACAAAAGGCTCGATTCTGAGAGGTTTAATTCTTTTTCTCTGGTCGACAGATGTTTTGCCTGGGTGACTAAGCCATCGTGAGAGCTTAAAAACCATTCTGCATCGATGGCCATGAGTTTGCTGAATGGACCTGCTTCGGGTGGCTCTGAGCTTAGCTGCCAGGAAATTGGAAACTCAGGATTCACATCCATTGAAGGCAACACGAGACTCGTCATTGCAAATTCTGGTTCAGATGATACTTCGACCCGCATTGCATTGCCCTTTTTTGCGAATCTACCGTGACGCCATTCAGGTTCAGCGCCACCATCAAGAGCAACAATGTGGAGGCTACTACCATTCTCAAAAATTCGATGGATGGTAATGTCATCAAAGTCCTTGAAAAGCCCCTGCCATATTTGTTGGTATTCATGTTGAGAATCATTAAAGTTTTCGAAATAATCCCTGACGATCCAGAATCCTTCCTTTACAAACATAACTTCACGACGATAGGCTATACCCTCCCCCTCGTAAGCGTCATGTGCCCCACAAAAATAATCGACCCTATCGCCAAAATAACTTGCTAGCACAGTGGGCTGAGGTAGATCGAGCCATTTCCCGAAACCGGATCCACCGCTATTCCCCTTCCAATCCAAGGTTTGCGGAATACTGTCCACCAGTGCGACATTCTTGACCCAACTGCTTTTCCAGAACGGGAAATCGGGCTCGTTATATTTCACCTGATAGTTGGGTAGTATCTCCGCCCCATTGGCATAGGCGACGACACCCAGCATATCGGCATGTTGATGATCAGGCTTGGAATCACTCAAACCCGCTGTGATCACCATATATTCATCATCCAATTCCCAACCATTACGCATAACATAATAGCCGGTAGATTCAAGAGCGGCCGATAAAATATCTGGATGCTTTACCTCAACACTTTCCAAGTTGCGCAGATCGTTTTCATCAAGTAGCCAATAAAAGAGTGGTGAGACTTCACCAGTATTAAAATAGCCATAGACAGGTTCCTGCCAGAGAATGGTACCAATAGCCATAGCATCAGCAATTTCGTTGGTCTCAGCGTGGAGAGCATCAGTGTCATCCTGAAGCACTGGTAGCTGTTTATCTGGCTGAGCCAGAACAATGAGCGCGTCAAACATCTTCTTAAACTGGCTTGAGTACACATCGGGTAATTGAATGTTTCCACGTTTCGCCAACTGCCATACTCTCAAGAAATTTTCAATATCACTTTTGTGATAGTGAACGGTGCGTTCGAATTGGAAACCATCAGCATTCACCTCATTTTCCAGATGCCAGGTGACTCCATTCACAGCCAGGTCCATCCATTCAGACGCCTGTGCATATTCCGGGTAGGTGGCGGCTATTTCGAACAAAGCGACCATTCCACGGGTATGGTGATTCCCATGTCTGACCTTTTTCCCATTTTCAGCCAATTGGGCAGCAGTGTGGAGAAAGGTCCGAATGGATTCCACCTGGTCTTCCCAGGAATAGTCATCCGTACTGAGATAGGCATGATGTCCAAAGAGCCAGTGATGGGTTCGTTTACCAGCTCGAAAAACCTCATAGACAGCATTTCCCCCCTGATCATAGGCATTTTCAGTGAAAGCTTTGTTCAAGTCAGCCATTTGATCTACCCAGTAATCCAGGTTTTCAGTTTCCGAAGGATCTGCAAAATAGCTCATAACCATATCGGGATGTTTACTCTGGCGGGCAAGATGTCGGAGACGGTAAGCTGTGACCTCCTCACCTCGAAGATTCTTAAAAGGGAGCTCCCAATGGGTATCCGGCCCATACATCGACTTAAGATCTGCTGAATTACGACGATGATTATCCAGACGATCAGGAAATAATTTGAAATAATGAGCGTATTTTTCTGAGAAATCTTCCCATGAAAAGTAGTAACGTGTTTTCGCTCTCTCTTTAAAGTATTCGGAGAGAGATCTCAGGGCTAAATCCCAGTTACCTGCATCTCGGTACTTATATACCTCACTGAGACCGGGAATCTCAGGTGACAGGGCATAGAGAAGAACACTATCAGAGGGTATCTCTGTAAATTTTATTTGAGCGTTTGGGACTGTAGTATCCTGCCTGGTCGTCTGGCAAGTGAACAAGAATGAAGCAATGATGATAGGAAGGAATACTAAAGCAATTCTTTTCATGCTGGCTTGCCTTTCCCTGGATTCAGGTTTTGTATCTATCTAGCCTGAACGATCTTTTGGGTAATGTGGTAAGACCCTTGTCTGAAATGTAGAAAATAGATACCACTGGACAATTGAGGCGTAGCTATCTCAAAGCGATGCTTCCCTTGCTCAAATATGCCCTGGTGAATAGTACTCACTTTTCGTCCGCGTATGTCCAGAAGATCAATACTCCCCTGGGCATTCTCAGGAACTTGTAGATCAAGGATGAAACTTGAATTGAATGGATTGGGATAGACTGACATCAACTCGTGCGTAGGTGGTTTAACCCCTTCATCTATGTCTGATGTGGCCTGCCAGGTCACACCTGCTGCAAAGAAAGTATCTACTGTATTGTCGTAAACCTGATTTTTTGGTCCATAGTAGATAGATTGTCCATGATCAATGACGACGCCATTTGTGTTACTGTGTATTTCATTGCCATCGATCCAGATATTGGCGGGCTCACCATTGTGTGATCCCAGAGTGCCTGGATCGTACACGAGGTGAATTCCTCTGAATCCAGCGGATATATTGCTGCGAATGGTGTTGTTCCTCAAGGTGGTATGGGGAGCATTCTGTATATAGAGACCTCTCGCAGATGCTACTGTCGTATTCTCAATCAGATTATTTTCGATGATTGTATAAGGAGAGCCTAAGTACACCCGCACTCCTTCACGACAATTTCGAAAGGTATTATGGTGAATATAATTATTATAACCAGACGCATCATGATCAGCACCGGTATTCCCCACACCGACACCCCCACCCTGGGTGACATTCTCTACCGTATTGTAAGAGATCTCATTATTGTACTCGTCCTCACCATGTAGATCCAGGGCATCCATGCTTGTATATGAGAGCGTGTTGTTTCGGATCAAATTGTTATGAGAATAATATTGGACCACAACGCCATGCCGGAGGTTCGGACCAGTAAAGGTGTTGTTCTCAATAAGATTGTAACGACTATCGCGAAAAAGACCATAACTGTCATTTCCATGTCCGTTCCCTTGAAGTGAAATCCCGTATCCAGCGCCACCCCCACCAACATCCGTGGCAAGATGAAATTTAGAGTTTCGCACGATACACTCAGACGAGTTTGCCAGCCTAATTCCCATTGTGCGATATTTTTCGAAGGTGCAGCTGTCAACAACCACTCTTCTGGAGGGTGTACTGCCACTATCGTCAATATACAGATGGTAACGGGGAGCAGATTTGTCAGGATTATTGGTAACGCGATCTGTCCAATATGTCCCTGAAAAATCTGAGGTAAAGGTCAGGTTTTTGATAGTGATTGCATACAAACCTTGAATCTTTACCGTCCTTGTTGATTCATTCTGATTCACAGCCAGGGGAAATTGTGACTTAAGTATTGCACCTACCATGGATTCACCGTGCAGATGGTAGCCATCTCTGAGAACAATGTGGGCAGTGCTGCTGGAAGAGCTCGCGGAAAGTAAATTGTAGACTCCATTGGGAAAATAGATCAAATCCCCCTGAGAGGCTTCATTTATGGCCGCTTCGATGGCGGGTCGGTCATCCGTAGTATTGTCAAGAGGGTCTGCCCCATGATCAAGCACATTGATTGTATCTCCCCAGGGCCAAAATGGGTCCAATATCTCATGGACTGATCCATCCTCATTATAAAAGCCTGGGATATCAAAAGCCGGTTGGGCTAAAACGAGAGAACTAAGTAGCAAACCGGTAATTGTGAGATGAATCCGTTTCATAATTTAGGTGACTACCTCTGAACGCGACCAGAGGTATTTCCGCCAGCAATACTCTGTACTTCGGCTTCGGTCACCAGATTAAAGTCACCGGGGATGGTGTGCTTCAAGGCAGAAGCAGCGACAGCAAATTCCAGAGCCTCCTGGGGCTCCTTCCCAGAAACCAGACTATGGATCAAACCAGCACCAAAGGAATCGCCTCCACCAACACGATCAACGATGTGAAGGGTATACTTCCTGGATAGAAAATAATTATCACCGTCAAAAAGCATAGCGGCCCAGTTATTGTCACTTGCTGACAGGCTCTCCCTCAAGGTAATGGCCACCATTTTGGCTTTACTGATCTTCATGACCTCTACAGCAACTTCACGATAATGATCAACATCCAATTCACCTTTGTGGACATCTGTTGAGGAGGCACGAATACCAAAAACATCAGCACAATCTTCTTCATTGGCTATAATTACATCTACATACTGAACCAGTTCGGTCATTACAATTTTGGCTTCCTCACGGGTCCATAGTTTATTGCGATAATTCAGATCGCAGCTTACCATTACACCCTTCTTTTTTGCTGCTTTCACAGCTTCCAGGGTGACATGGGCGGATGCAGGTGAAAGAGCAGGTGTGATACCAGTAGTGTGAAACCATTCCACACCCTCAAAGATTTCATCCCAATTAAAGTCTTCATCTGTGACTTCAGAAATGGCTGTGTTTGCCCTGTCGTAGGTGACCTTGGAGGGTCGTACGGATCCACCATGTTCCAGAAAATAGATTCCCATACGATCACCGCCACGAGCAACAAAATCAGTTTTTACGCCATATTTATGGATGCTTCCCAGCGCAGCGTCTCCAATGGGGTTGGCCGGTAATCTGGTAACATACTGAACATCATTGCCAAACATGGATAGTGACACCGCTACGTTGGCTTCCCCACCACCAAATGTGGATTGCAGGCGGTCTGCCTGTGAAAATCTCTGATAATCATAGGGAGCGAGACGAAGCATGATCTCCCCAAATGTAACTAGTTTATGACTCATGGATTTTCCCCTATGCGCGTCCTTTTTGGACTTCTACGCAATATTTTCTGGCAAGATCGGTTAGATCTTCCCATTTTGAATTCGCAATTAGATCATTTCTCAATAAGGCAGAACCTACTCCAACACAAACAGCCCCATTTTTCAGAAATTCAGCCACATTGCTAAGATCTACACCACCCGTTGGCGTAAGCTTAAGGTGCGGCATGGGCGCCAGTATGTCTTTGAAATATCCCGGTCCAAATTTTGTCGCCGGGAATACTTTAACAATATCGGTTCCCGCCGCAAATGAGTGTTGTATCTCCGTGGGAGTTAAAGAACCTAATATGGATGCCTTTTCGTATTTTTGAGCTACTTTAAGGATCCTCTCATCAAAAATTGGAGAAACAATAAATTCTGCTCCGGCATCCACCCCTTTTTCAGCCATTTCCTGGTTCAAAACAGACCCCAAACCAACGAGAAGCTTATCACCATATCTCGCTTTGAGATTCCTGATGATTTCGAAAGGCCTCGTAGAACTCATGGTTACTTCCATAATGGAGATTCCACCAGCCATGAGAGCCTCAGCAGCATCTACAACCTGTCCCCCATCTCGAATGCGAACGACGGGGACAATCCCGACACTCATTATTTTACTTAGTACATCTTGTTTAATCATTCTGCATTAACCCCATTAGTCTTCCAAAAAATCCTTGCGCATCGGTGAAAAGGTATCAATCAAAACACCATCTTCCAAACAGATCGCCCCATGCTCAATCCCTCCCTCGATGACGAAGGCATCGCCTGCTGTCAGGATCTTCTTTTTTCCACCGATATTTACCTCAAATGAGCCGGATTCAACATAGGTGACCTGTTCATGGGGATGCTCATGGACGTAGCCCTCAGCGCCTTTTTTAAAAACAACCCGTACCAGCATGAGATCTTTGGTATATCCCAGGATCTGGCGATCCAGACCTTCCTGAATATTCTCCACAGGTACATCGCTCGACTTTACAAATGCAGTTTTCATGCTCTGCTTCTCCTACGATTTAATAGCTTCGAGTTTACCACCAAAGAAAAATACTGCCAGAACGCCTAGGGGCACAAACAAGGCAATAATGACAAAGGCTGGTGTGTAGGACTGGGAGGTAAAAATTGGAATCAGGAAATTCATGATAATTACTGAGAATACTCCAACGGTTCCACCAAGACCTGCCAGTGAAGCTACGGATGAGCCCTTCAGAATATCTGAGGGGATGGTCTGAACATTGCCAATTGAGAACTGGAATCCAAACAATACCATGGCCACAATACCCACAAATTTTTCTGGGGTGTCAGCGAAAAAGATTGTGGAAACAAGGCCAAGAAACATCAGGGTTGAGCCAATGGTGATAGCCGTTTTGCGGGCAACACCAACCGCTTTTCCAGAAGCAATCAGTTTACCACTGAACCAACCACCAACCACTGAACCTAAAGCAGCGCCAACATAGGGAACCCATGCGAAGGCACCAATTTCCTTGACGTTGAAGCCATAAGTATCGGCAAGATAGATTGGCATCCAACCTACAAACAGCCACCAGATTGGTTCATGGAAGAAGCGAGCTATCAATACGGCCCATGAAGGTTTGTGTGCAACAATCTCACCCATGGTCATGGCTTTTTCTTCAGTTGCATTGTTGTCAACTGCAGGTCTTCCACCAAGAATGTATTTTTTCTCTTCCTCGGTGATCCAGGGATGCTTTTCTGGGGCAGATTTGTTGATAATCATCCAGGGGATGATCCAGAGCAGTCCTAAGAGACCGACCATTACAAAGGTTACTTTCCATCCAATAGCAATAAACATAAATGCAATCAGGGGGGGTGAAATTACGGATCCAATCGATGCGCCAGCATTAAATAAACCCTGTGCGACTGCTCTTTCCTGTTGAGGGAACCATTCGGCATTGGATTTCACGGCACCCGGCCAATTTCCAGATTCACCTATGGCAAGTGTTCCTCTAAAAATGGAAAAGGATAAGACGCCTCTTGCGAGCGCATGAAACATTGTTGAAAGTGACCAGACAAAGATAGAAAGAACAAAACCAATCCGGGTTCCGACCTTGTCGAATACACGGCCCGTAACTGATTGACCGATGGCGTAAAACACCATGAAGACATTTAAAATGATAGCGTATTGTTGTTTGGCTACATCAGCGGTGGTGTATCCAAGATCTTTGGCAATACAATCACCCTCAGCCCACCACATAACGCCCAGAGCCGATCTATCAATATAGTTAATAACAGTAGCCAAGGAGATGAGAGCGATGATCCACCATCTCAAACCCTTAAATTTCTTTCCTTCACTCGTGTTCATGCGCATCTCCTGCCTTATATTTAATTCTGAATGAGCTTATAATTACCCTTCCAGGTGTATAGCCTCCCGGAAAATTCAACATTGTGTTCTGCATCTGCATCCGCTTCCCCATTATTATTCATGAGAAGCCAGTTGATGTCTTTTTTGCCCCTGATTTCAACGATTGTGGCTTCATCAGAGTGACCAATCACCTCTATTTCCTGAATATTTGGATGAACATTAACTGATGTCTCGCTGGCTTCATTAAAATATCCATGAGGCTCAAGCACACTGGCAAATACTTCTGTTTTACCTGTACTGCGTTTGACAAAGAGAGGTTCATTTCTCAAATTAAAACTGGGGTCATTCGCTCCGATCAGGCCAAACATCACTTCAGATTTGGAACTTACATCTGTGATATGAGAGTAGTAACGATTTCCATCCAGCCAGGTGATCACGGCATCCTCATTTATTGATGCCTGGGCGGTTTTCCAGATATGTTCGTAGCCATAGGACTTGCCCATTGGTTTTTGCGATGTGGTTTCGTTCGAATACTCAAAATTGGTATTCATGATCTGCCCTTTGAAATGAATAGGCATGTCATACTGATGTTTTTTACCAGACCTGACGCGATATACATCCACGACTGTGGGATAATCCAAACGATCATCTCTCACCAGGAACATGGTTCTCTGCATACTGACCCCATCATAATGATGGTTGGCAGTTGCGCTCATGACCTGGACATTTGGATCACTCACATCAAAGAAGTGACGATCCGCATGAACCTTATCGGCCTGCTTACGATTGTTCGCATTTTGACTGACACCATCAACAACAAGTGTGTTGTGTGCAATTGTCTGTTTGGCATAGGAGTCATTTTCTGGAAGATAGCGACCACCATATTTTGTTTCAATATTGATCCAGCGAGCAAATCCATAATCAGGGACAACATCTTCTCCCTGATCATAGAACATAAAATGCAGTTTATCAAAATGACCATGACCGAGGCCATGACCGCCATATTTCATAGCCAGGACAGTTTGATCCTTGCCTTTTCCAGCTCGTAAAATACCAAAACCGCCATGGGTGCCATCATCTCCATCAACAAATTCAATACTGGGCCAGGAAGGTTCTACTACCCTATCTGCATTTGCGTAGGCCATGGCTAATTTTAGGCCTGAACCATTTGGATAGACCTCAGCTTGAATTTTTGCCAGGCCCAGAAGATTCTCATCAAATCCGTAGCGATCAAGGATGACAGAGGTTCCATACAGGACGCCAGGGGCCAAAATATTCATACTCTGACTCGCATCATTGATGGGTAGAAAAGTACCATTTGGATCCGTCATCTGCACCATGGAATAAAATGCTTTCTTGATGATCTGATCCTTAAACTCATAGATGTGATATTCTGGACGGTTACGTTCGAGCGCTTCAGCAAAATACAGCAAGGGGCGACTCGCATAGCGAACGTAGTAAGCTCCCTCCATATAGTATCCGTCAGGAGAAAAAAGATGCTCCACCTGTGCCAGAAAACCGCCGGTACCATTGTTCTTGGTTCCAAAAACAGCCCGATTTACATATTCATCATTGCCCATAACAAGACCGATCATACCAACGGATGCAGAAGCCCACATTCCATGATTATGGATTTGGTCAAATGCCTCAGCATATTCAACTGAGAATAGTTCCACCATGGGTGTGAATATATTCTTTTCGTACTTTTCACGATCCTGTGGGTCCAGCCAATTATAAACACAATCATACGCCTGGGCGGTATTCAAAAGCCACACAGATTCATTCAATACCTGATGAAAAAGCTTACCCGGTTTCTGCTTTTGTGAGAGTGGGTGCGGTCCCAGACTAGGATATAATATGGCGTATTCATCCAACATGGTTTTTACAAAACGGGCATAGGACTCATCTCCCGTAAACACGTACATATAACCAGCGTTTTTCATATCCCGGTAATTTTGTTTGTGTTTCTCGTGTTCGTATCCACCGGATTCACCTGGTTGAGGGACTTCCAATTTTGATTGAAGCGCAAGATCAGCCTTTACCTTTAGAGACTGGTAACTTGCATTCAACAAGGGGAGCTCATTCATTTTTGAGATGATTTGCTCAGCTTCAACACTAGAAATACTCAGGTTTGGATGACTCGGACTGGTTTCTTCCCCACCTCCGGCACATCCAAGGATGAGAAAAAAAGTGGCTAAAATGAATACGATGGATTTTTTCATAGTTTCACCAGCCTTACGGCATGTATAGTCCACCATTTACCTGAAGACTCTGTCCATTGACATAGGCGCCCAGTTCGGAAGCGAGAAACAATACAACGTTTGCAATGTCAGCGGATTCACCCAGGCGACCCAGAGGAACCATGCCTACCACTTTGTCATGCACCTCTTTTGAAGTGAAGGTATTGTGAAATGCCGTGCCGGCGATGAATCCAGGAGAGATGGCATTAACAGTTACGCCGTGTTGGGAAACTTCTTTAATCAAACTCTTGGTCATGGTCCATACTGCACCTTTAGAGGCAGCATAGGCAGCTGCACCTGGACCACCACCATCATGAGCAGCCTGGCTTGAGAAATTGATGATCCTACCTGATTCACTCTTGATCAAATAGGGCATGGCTACTGAGGTCACCAGAAAAGCTGACTTTAAATTGACATTCATAATGGTGTCAAAGTGTCCTTCATCGAATTCCGCGATGGGTACACGTTTGATCAATCCACCGGCTAAATTCACCAGTATATCAATACCGCCACCAAAATTGACTGTCTCCTTGATTAAGTTTTCCACGGCAGACCTGTTTGTACAGTCTGCGATAACACCAATAGCATCACCACCTGCTGCTTTGATCTCCTCAACCTTCGCCTGGAGGGCTTCAGGGTCCATATGGTTATTCAAAACGACTTTTGCGCCGGCCAATGCCAGAGTTTTAGCACTCTCAAATCCTAATCCCTGAATACTGCCTGTCAGTAGCGCTGTCTTTCCTTTTAAATCGATATTCATATCTAAGCCTTTCTAGTTAGCATTTTCAATATTTTTTCAATGGGCTTCAATCCCAAATCTATCAATTATTTTATGTCGCGGTTCATTATCCGATGCGAATGTTCCTCTGCCACAGCAAGATGTCCCATCATGGCTTCCCGTGCGCCACTAGCGTTCCCACTCTTGATCGTATCAAAGATCTGTTGATGAAACTCTACAGCCTCACTAAGTGCTGTATCTACTGTTTGATATACAATGGTTCGGATCTGGGGCATTAATCGAAAAATTGGTTCCATCTGTAGCGGGATGATGGGATTCTTGGTTGCTTCACAAATTTTCATATGGAAGCGCTGATCGATCTCCCCCTGTTGTTCAGAATTAAAGATGTCACTCTTTTTCAAATCCTGGACATTCTGTTCCAGGAACTTTACATCGACATCATCCCTATTTTTGGCCGCCATCCAGGCGATCTGTGGTTCAAACATTTTTCTTACTTCCACAACCTGTAGGATCAGATCATCATCCAGATTCATCTGGAGATATTGGCTCATGGATTTTGTTATTTGATCGGAATTTGACTCGCTCACATAGATTCCGCTCCCCTTACGAATATTGATCAAGCCCTGAATGCTGAGCATTTGCAAGGCTTCACGCAGGGCTGTTCTACTCACACCGAACATTTCACACAGTTCTTTTTCTGTAGGCAATTTATCACCCGGCAAGTATTTCTTTTCAAGAATGGATTGTTCGATCTCACTCTGGATCTTATTGCTGAGTGTCTGTGTGTAACCAACTTTTGCGTAGGTATGCATGGCTATTCCCCTAGTCTGATGCCGAATTTAATGAGCCAACCGTAGTGGTGACGTGGGTAGTTAATGTGAATCTACTTTCTGGGTAATTTTTAAGCAGTGTCGCTAAATTTTCTTTGTCTGGGCCAATTTCCATTCTGGCATCCAAATAAGTTAAAATGGGAATGAGTTTTTCCAGTGATCCGTCAAAACCCTTGATCTGTTTATAGGGCCAATCTTCAGTGGATTGAATATAGGGAGTGAGAAAATTGACAGCTATTTTGAGTTGAGCCAAATACTTCTCGTACTCTTCAGAATTTCCCGTTTGATTGTCTGTGAGTCTCATGATCTTTGTGAGCGCTTCCAAATTAAATACTGAATAGCTGAACGATCTTGTTCTGGTTAATTCCTCAGGTTGACTACCGTCATTTGCTATTTGTGAGTAAAATCTTTTAGCTCCAAGCTCTGCAATGATGGGTTGAGCCAATTCAGGCTGTCCACAATATTGACTGAGGGCTAAAATCTGATAATCACACCAGGATCCGTGATTGTTGCCCCGGCTATGCTCCTCTTGCCCAAGCTCACTGGTCAATAACCAACTCAAAAAATCCTTCATCCAGGTCCTAAGGCCTTGCTGGTCGGATTCTGTCCAGGACGGAGAGCTTAACAAGAGTTGCTCATAGTCTGTGAGAAAAACAAAGTTTCTTGATTCGATAATTCCCACTGATCGGCCATTTCCTCTACCCGGAATAAATTGACCAAACTCAAGGTGTGGATTCATTTTCGTGCTGTCATCCAGAAACCATGTGTGCAGAAGATGACTTGCTTTATCAGCATAACGATCATCATCTGTTAAATAGTAGCTCAGGCTTAAAGCCATGACGGCCTGGCTCATCAGGGCACCAGGCACCTTGTCGTAGGCTTCACGTTCAGGATTCACGACACCATCTTTACGGATGTACGGCAAGCCATCAGGTGAATCAGGATCGGGCCACCAATAGGGGCCCATACTCATATAATCATGTTTATCGCCACTCGGAGGCAGATTTGTTTTATTCATAACGGATGGGGCTGCGAGTCCCAGAGCCATCTCAGCTTCCTCTAAAAGTTCTTCATAGGCAGGGAGATAGAGTGCATCACCCGCCTTAATGTGCTTCTTCGTATTCTCCAGTACCTTCATATCGAGCACACCATATTTAGAAGCACTCTCACCCACTGAAACTTCAGCAATCAATTCGGGCTGTTGTTGGGCACAAGAAATGAGGACGACGCTTAGAACGACAACGAGTGGGATATCTCGAACTCTCATTTACTTAATCACCGTCAGTTTGGTCATCATATCCTGACCACTAGATTCAATTCTGCAGATGTAGACGCCTGATTGAAGGTGGCCCATGTCTAGCTGAAGTCTATGCTCACCCTCAGCAAAGTGATTTGCCGTGATTTCCTGTATCTCTCTGCCCCTCAGATCCACAAGACTGATTCGCAAATCTGATGCCAACTCCAGTTTAAATTGAATGGAGGTTGATCCATTGAAGGGATTTGGGTAGGCTGTGATAGTCTGGAAAGTATGGGGCTGTACCCGATCCTCAATACTTAGATACTGCGGATCATGCCATCTCGGATGTCCATATATCCTACCATCAGAACCGGGGTGTGAATACAATGGAGATGTCGGTCCCAATAAGAAGTTTCCAAGGCTGGCATCAACAAATTCTGGATCTTCAGCCAGCATGCCTGCACCAGTCTTTGCTGAACCGTGTAAACCCACACTTCCGCTCGCATAGATATCAGTAAATTTTATTTGTGAAAAACTGTACAGATCCACTACAGGGCCACCGGTACTAGAAGATGAAAATATACTGTTCTGAATGGTGGTCACATCCACATCTTTAGCATTTATCGTTATATGATCAGCACTACCACATTCATGAAAGGTGCAATGGTCAACCTGGACCACGGGACCGGCAGAAAAAGGATTGCTGTCACCACCATAAATACTTATTACGGATTGGGATACATCCCAAAAGGTACAATTCTCTAGGATGAGGCTACGGGTATTAAAAACACCACTATCCTCAGTTGATTTGTCCAGGGTGAATACAGTACCATTGACATGACTAATCTGGCAGTTCCTGAATTTTAGTGAATCTGCCATAGTCCCTGCTTGAGCATCCAGGAGTGTGGCATAATCACCCGTTTTACCAATATTCTGAAAATTAACATGGTCTATATCAAGTCTGTATATTTGACTGATGTTGTTATAATTTGCATAAAATATGCGTTGGATGGTATTTCCTGTGACTCCCCCACCATCGATCGTTACACCGGATAATTGCAGTTGACTCCCACCACGAATATCGAAGAGAGCAGATAAACCTGTTGTAGGTTTTAACATGATGGGCAGGGGGCCCATATCGGGTCCAGGAAGAACGATGACATCCCTGTCAATGACAACCGGTTCAGAGAATTCATAATCAGTGCCTACGAGAAATAGCGTATCACCAGGGATCAATTTTTCGACAGCCTCCACCAGTGTATTCAGGCCACTTTCTACGATTTGATTGTCAGGTGGTTGGAATTTCCAGTCCGGACCTACATCTTCTTTCGTCAATGGTCTATAGATAACAGGATCAGAGGATACCTGGTCAGCTCCAATATCAGGGGAACTACCGCGGTTTTGACCATCCATGTCAGTGGCTACTGTATAGCCTAAGGTCGATGCCTGTCCAATTAGCGGACTAGTTGCAGTTGGTCTGGCCAATCCCTCATCAGGAATATCAAAGAGCGGGTCCTGCCAGATGATCCCCGCACTGGTATCTGGAATTCCCAAACTTGATCCCATAACAATGTTTTGCATATATTTAAAATTTTGGGGCAAGCCCTCCACTTCGTCTGTGTGAAAGACTGCGTTGTTATTTGTGTAGACGGCATTGTTAGCAATAGTGCAGTTAATAGGCGGCAAGGTTTGATCATCAGAAGACCCAACACCCATCATAAAGGATTCGCGACAATTGATGAGTGTATTATATGCTACGAGGACATTGTCAACCTGTAGGTAGCGATATAAAGGCGAATTCTCCACACCCATGGTAAAACTGATGGCGGCACGATAGCCATCATTGATTAAATTTTCAAAATAATTATTGATAATTACATGGTCAGAGTCAATGATGCGTATTCCGCCCGCTTCAGGTTTCCCTTCACCTAAAAAGAAGTTTCCTTCAACAAGACAGCGCTCACCATGGCGGAGGGTCAGCGTTCCTGCATTATTTCTGAACGTGTTGTTGAAGTAAATATTTTCGCATGATTTATTTGAGATGATCTCTATTTCTCCGTCACATTCCTCGAAAAGATTGTGGCGCACGATGGTACGGGAATTAGTTAATGAATAATCGCTGGTACCAATGCGGATGGTCTCTCCCCCATTGAAGCCCAGCGGTGGTCTATAACCAAAATAATTATATTCGATCACGTGATGATTGTCGCGATCTTGTTCTTCTTTGAGCCAGACAACGAATGTGGCTCCATCATGATTTTTTCCTGCAAAGTAACAGTGGTCCACTTGATTAAAGCGACCATACATAGAAACCCACTTATAGTTGACACCAATACTTGAGGGATTATACCCAAACATTGTCGTATTCGTCAATCGGCAGTGGTTTGCGCGGACTCCGTTTCTGCGGAATTCGATCACATCAGAACCAGTAGAATAACCTTCATAAAAGTTCAAGCCGCTGACTTCAATATAAGCACCAGAGAAAACCAATCTTGAGGTTCCAGTCAGAATAACCTGTCCTGGTGTTTGTGCGATAAGGACAATGGGATTTGTTTCAGTACCCACTGCGTGTAGCGAAATATACTGATCAGCCCAGATACCATCCTGCATGAGGAGTGTGTCTCCAGGAACGAGTCCCGACATGGCAGTGTGAATTTCCTGTGCATTATGAACAGGTATGGTCACAGCCATTGTTGTGACTGAAGTAAGTAAAGCAAATATATATGTGAATAATTTCATGAATACACAGCTACGGGGTACACATGTACCCCGCAGCATTTGTGTATATTCCTTTTACTTGAGTAACATCAGTTTTTTAACTGCTGTAAACTCACCACTCACCAGGCGATAAAAATAGATACCACTGGCATAAGTGGAACCATCAAAGGTTACCGTATATCTACCAGGGTTCATATTCTCATTCACCAACTGTTCCAATTGACGTCCTCGTACATCATAAAGAATGAGGCGTGTTTGGGCAGCATCAACTAGATCAAAGGAGATCGTCGTTGATGGGTTGAATGGGTTGGGATAGTTCTGTGACAAGCTATACGCTGTAGGCAGAACATCTTGAATACCAACCGCTGAATGTGCAAAATTGGCTGTCAGATTCAGATCTGTAGTCATGGTAACATTCAGGATAGCATTCAGGGGTTCGTCCATATCTCCTGTCCATCCAATGAAACCATAGGCTGTATCAGGACGAGCAGTAAGGGTCACTGCAGTGCCTGGCGTATAGAATTTAGCCATGGGTTCTGGTGACAAGCTTACGATACCAGGACCCTCTAGAGTGAGATTTAGAGCCTTATAGTCTGTGATATTCGTGGAAGTTGCCCAACGAAGATCACCGATAGCTCCACCCATATCTGACATATGATATGCCACAGAGGCATCAGCAAGGGTATAATCCCCACCTACTGCATCAACTAACATTGGATCATACCAGAAAACATCAGGACCAGCTACTGCATCATCTTGAAGATCCAGCACCTCAGATGACATGTGTAGCAGGATATTGCTCATAAATGAGTTATCACCTGCCAAACGAACGGCATAATCATAAGTGGTATTTGGAACATTTTCGATGATGGAGTTTGTAAAGCTAACATTGTTGGTAGCTTCAGCTTTCACCGCTGCGAACTTCGCACCTTCTGTTCCATAACCATAACCAGAATTCACAATGGTAAGGTGATCAAGGATCACTTGGCTTGGGACAAGCGTCTTGAGGTAAAGAACCTCTCTACCAACATTATTGAAGGTACTATTGCTAACTTCCAGATAGTCTACCTCACCGACAGAATTCAAGAAGATACCTTCCTTTCCAATATCCTCTACCATACAATCAATGAATCGTAAGGTATCCATGATAACGGAAGGATAGTTCTTATAGAAGGCTTCGATGGTAGAATTAAAATCAACACCAATCGCAGTCAAAGAAGCGTGGTAACCGAAGTTGTCACTGTCATCAGCACGGAAAAGATATTTGGCAGATACAGTTGCACCGTCCATCCAACCATCTACGCGCAGATTTTCCAGCTTCAGATCAGCTCCCATTCTTAGTCGGAAAAATCCTTCTGAACTTGAACCACCTGTACTGGAGGTATATCCTTGAATAAGTGGTTTTTCACTTAGACTTGGATCACCCACGATAGCAACTTTCTGCTCAATATCCAGTTGAGGAATCTTTCCCTCTGAACGTCTGGCTTCATCAGCCACATAAGGACCCACATCGCTTAACATGATCGTATTCACGAGTGAGTTATTTGCGGTAAACTCTAGCGCATCCAATAGATCCCATCCAGGACCAATTGCCAGAACGCCATTTGGTAAGGCAATCTCTGTAAAAGTAGCGGTAAGCGCCAGGTCAGCATTCAGGGTAACTGTCACTGAATCTTCTGCAGACGTTAGACCGCCGCTCCAACCGCCAAACTCAAGACCGATAGCTGCATCAGCTTTGAGCGTTACCTCAGTACCAACATTATAGGTGGTAAAGCCAGGAACTGGCATGGGATTGATATCAACATCTCCCATTCCAACCACTGTGAGATCAAGACTGACCTGATCCATGGTGCTTCTGAAATATGCGATAAAGCTGGCATCTTCAGTAATGACACTATCAATATCACCGTCAGCGATACTATCCATGGCTGCATCCACCCAGTAGGCGAATTCCCAGTTGGCTGAGTCGGCTACAGCAGTCAACTTTAATGTATCTTCATCAACATAATCCGTAATTCCAGCATATTTATGCAGATGGGTTTCATCTACATGACCATATCCAACGCTGGCAATCTGAATATCACGCACGGTAAACACCGGTGTGAAGTGAGCTGTGATACCTCTGGATTCAGTCATCGTGACTGTGGCGATGGGATTGTTTGGTGGGTACACTATGCTAGGATCCCAATGGTCAAACTGATAGTATTCATCAGGCACAGCTGTCAGCGTTACTACCTGGTCTTCAGCATAGACACCTCCAGGAGGATCTAGAGTAACGGAACCCCCACCAACAACAAATGTGCTTAAGAAATAAGCACCAAGGGGTGGTGCCCAGCGTGTATCACCAATAGAACCACCATCATCTGCATAAGCATACAACGGTGATGTATCCGGAATGGTGAAATCAGCATTGGCAGCATCTGCAAACATAGGATCCATATGGACAGTATCAGTTACTGTCGCTCCACCGACCTCCACATTCACAACATCCCAGATTGCGTTATTGTGGAACATGATACCGGGATCAGCAGGATCACCGAGATCGGCAAACTCTTCACCTGAGTCAGCATTCTGGCTGTTGGCAAAAATACTATTCTTAACCTCAAGATCAGTTGTGTTCCTAAATCGCATCATGGGTTTATTCTCAACATTCCCACAATCAAAGATCGTAACCCTGTTGATCACTACCTCGGAACCAGCATACAGTTCCTGCTTGATGGCTTCGCGTTCAACACCGTAGATCGTACAATTCGAGATCTCGGCATAATTGAGGACAGTGGGAAAAGCTGATGAGGAACCCTCATACAGACAGATACCCTCTGAGGCACCACCATAGAATACACTATTGGTGATCACGACGGAATCAATACCAGTGTTTCCATAAGCTTTGATGATCTTATCAGTAAAATCATGAGCTTCCACGTTGTCGATATAGAGATCAAGCGTGTTTGTAGGATCACCATTGTCTATGCGGAAGAAGTATTTCGCTAGACCGGAAGCGCCCTCACCCGTTCCATCACCATCAAACTCAAGATTTGAGATTGAAATATGAGCAGAACCCTTACCTCTAAGCATGTGCGTTGAGGAAGATCCATTGTACTTAACAATGGGTCTGGTAGGTAGTGCAGCTGATCCACGGATGACAATATCCTGTTCGATATTGATCTCACCATCGTTGGTATAAACACCAGCAGAGACCAATTCGATGACATCACCAGGTCCAGCGGCAGCAACAGCATCCATCAATGCATTGGGTGCGCCATTTGTTACCTCAACTACTGTGGCAGCCGGCATCCAACGTGGATCACCAACCATTCCACCATCATCGGCGAAGGTCAAAAGAGCTGCGTTTCCAACAGTAAAATCTGCATTGGCAGCATCTGCAAACATTGGATCGGCAGTCATCGTATCAGTCACTGTGGCATTACCGATCTCAGAGTTCACAATATCCCAAAGAACATTATTTGTGAATACATTTGAGGAATTTGCGAGATCAGCGAACTCTTCACCTGAATCAGCATTCTGGCTATTAGCAAAAATACTATTCTTCACTGTGATATCAGTGAGTTCACGGAGATACATCATGGATTTGTTCTCGACATTTCCACAATCAACAAAAGTACATCTGTCTACAACAACCGTACCTGTAGTTCCGGTCTGGCCTTTGATAGCCTCACGTTCAATTGCATAGAATGTACTATTTGAGAACTCAGCATAATTGTAGACAACGGCTGGATCGCTTGAGGTACCTGAATAAAGCACGATACCTTCAGAAGCGCCATTATAGAACACACTGTTTGTCACAACCAATGAGTCAATACCGCAGTTTCCGTATGGCTTGATGAATTTGTCAGCAAAATCATGAGTGATACAGTTATCCATGAAGAAGTCCATGGTACCTGCTACATCACCATTATCCAGACGAAAGACATATTTGCTTAAACCACCGGAACCATCTGCTACACCATCACCGTCAAATTCGATATTCTGGACAAGTACTCGGGGGGATCCCGTAACTTTAAACATGTACGAACCACTCGAGGTACCGTTATATCTCACAATTGGGCGAGTTGGGAGAAGATCAGAGCCTCGAATAATGAGACTTTTGTCAAAAGAGATCTCGGAATCATTGAGATAGACTCCCTCAGAGATCAATTCAATAACATCTCCATCCCCTGCAATTGAAATAGCATTTGCAAGAGCGTTTGGTGCTGCATTGTTGATCTGTATGAGGGCAGGACCAAGCATAGGAATCCAGACTGGATCTCCAACAGGTCCGCCGTCGTCGGCAAAAGTGTAGAGATCAGCATTGCCAACAGTAAAATCTCCACTGGCAGCATTCGCGAACATTGGATCAGCAGTCATCGTATCAGTCACTGTGGCATTACCGATCTCAGAATTCACAATATCCCAAAGAACATTATTTGTAAATACGTTTGAAGAATTGGCAAGGTCAGCGAATTCTTCTCCGGCATCAGCATTCTGACTATTGGCAAAGATGCTGTTCTTTACAGTGATATCAGTGAGTTCACGGAGATACATCATGGATTTGTTCTCGACATTTCCACAATCAACAAAAGTACATCTGTCTACAACAACCGTACCTGTAGTTCCGGTCTGACCTTTGATAGCTTCACGTTCGATGGCATAAAAGGTACAAGCTGTGAACTCAGCATAATTGTAAACAACGGCAGGATCACTTGATGTTCCAGAATATAGAACAATACCCTCTGAGGCACCGTTATAAAAGGTGCTGTTGGTGACAACCAGTGAGTCAATACCACAATTTCCGTATGGTTTGATGAATTTGTCTGCAAAATCATGGGTGATACAGTTATCCATGAAGAAGTCCATGGTACCTGCTGCATCGCCATTGTCCAGACGAAATACATATTTACTCAATCCACCTGAACCATCAGCGATACCATCACCATCAAATTCGAGGTATTGCACAACAACCCGTGGGTTTCCTGTGACTTTCATCAAATACGACCCACTGGAGGTTCCATTATACCTCACGATGGGACGAGTTGGTAGACTTGCCAGACCAACAATGGTGAGATCCTTGTCAAAGGATATCTCAGAATCGTTGAGATAAACACCCTCTGTTGTCAATACGATCATATCACCAGCAGTAGCGGCTGTGATAGCATCGGCGAGAGAATTGGCTGCTGAATTATCGATCTGTACAACTGCAGCTTGCAGTGTACCGAAGATCATGGTCAGCATACAAATTACAATAAATAGCTTTCTCATGTTTCCTCCTACTTCCTATTTGATTAATATCATTTTTTTGATGTCACTGTACATACCCTGGCGTAATTCGTAGAAATAAACGCCATTGGCAAGTTCGGATGCATCAAACACTACACTGTAATCACCAGCCATCAAAAACCCTGATTTCGGTGTTGCAACAAGTTGTCCCAGAACGTTGAAGACTTGAAGCGTGGTAAAGTCAGGTCTTTCAATATTGAAATTGATAGTTGTGCTGGGGTTAAAGGGATTTGGATAATTCTGATCCAGCGAGAAGCGATCAGGTTTTGCAACATAATCAATTGCTTCTGGTGGTGGATCTGTGGCCCAGCGACGATCGCCAATGAAGCCCTGATTCGTTCCCTTCCAATACAGAGGTGATGTGGATTGAGCCTCATAGTTGCCAGCTGCAAAATCTGTAAACTGTGGATCAAAACCGTAAATCGTTGATTCGTCTACTTCACCGCCCTTGGTTGCCCCAATCTTTGGATCATAAGCTAGTGTATAGGCATGACCAACATTGAAAGTATCCACATGCGATATGCTGGAACCACTCAACTGAATCTGCATGGTATAGTCACCACGATCTGGTCTATTGATTGATGTTCCTCTTGAATGAGCCACTAGGACATCGCGCACGATAGTCTGACGATATTCTTTGGCATAGATGAAGCGTGGGGCGCTGTTTACAACAGTAATATTTTCGATCAGAGCCAATCCATCAGCCCAGGTCGGTCCTGTAAAGCTTGTGTCGAGATCACCATAAATTCTGACACATTCTGCATCAACATCATCAAAAGTACAATCCCTGACAATCAGAGTGTCAAATGCAACAGTACCAAGCGGTCCCGTTGGATACTTCTGATTTTCAGCAATACGGATTGCTTCATCACCAATATCAGTAAAGGTACAGTTTTCTATATGAACCTTATGGGCTCTTAGATGTGATGTGGTGACATCAATCGGTTTAAGAAAATATATAGCATTGCCCTGCTTATCCTGATCACCTAAGGAATGAAAACTATTAAAATCACAATTCAGAATCGTGATATTTACATCCCTTTTCCCAAGCTTGATGGCGCCAGTGCTTGTGTTCTCAAAGTCACCGTAGCGTAGGGCATACTTGAGCCCTTTGCCTGGATAGTGGTTACCCTCGAATGCAATTCCATCAAAAACTACATTTTCAGTAATTCTGAAGATCTCCATTGATCCGCTCGTATCTGGATTTGTGTGTGTCAGAATTGGCTTTTCTGCCAAACCTGGAGCTGCCATAATGACCACAGAACTGTTGATAACCATGGGAAAGGTGTCCTGGGTTGTATAGGCATAACCACCTGAGGAGAGCATGATGGTATCGGCTCCCTGACTTGCATAGGCCAAAACTTGGTTGAAATCATTACTAAAATACGCGGACATTTCATCCCCGCTCACCGAAATGAGTGTCGGAATCTGGCCCATTGCACTTACGGCAATGAGCAATGATAACAAGACTAGTTGCGTTTTCTTCATTCTACCTCCTTATTTTAAGCTGTATACATAGCTCATGCTGAGCACTGTGGCTCGCTCATGAGCATAATTCGTATTCGAAAAATATATATCCTGATATTTAAGATCCTGCATTTCCACACCAAAATCCAGGGCACCAAACATACCCATATTGAGCTCGGCACCGAGGCGATAGGATACCTGCACAGGACCTGCCTCCTTTACTGGACTACCATCGGGTATAAATACCTGGGGCACGGATCGGTGTAAAATATTCACATGAAGCGGTTTGAAAACTTGATAGGAGATGCCGTATTGTAATATGGATTGATCTACCCATGCCTGGCGGTCTCCGTTGAGTGTAGCCATGGTGGAATCACTGCTGAATTCACTTTCACCGTGGGGTCGGAATTCGTAGGAGAGCAGAAATGTAAACCGATCCACAGGCTTCAATTGAACACCCAGCTTATACATGGGTGCCACAGGCATAACATCCTGACCCTCAATGACTTGTGACTGGGTAGTCAAAAGAGTATCGCCCTGGAGATAGGTGATCTCTTCCGTATATGACCAGTCCTTGGTCATATCAAACCCCGGCGAAAATGAAATTCCAAGTCGGAAATGATCATAGTCCAGAATCAGACCAAGTTTCAGCATCATACCTGAGTAATCTGCTTCCCCTGTGTATTTCGTATTCAAGGTATCATAGGAGAAGGTGAATTCATTCTGATCAATGAGTTCAAAATGTCCAATACTGGTGGTATACTGATAGTCCTCAGAACTACCACCATACTGATTCATACCCACCCCAAAATGAATGTTGTCATTCAACTTATACCCCAGGGCAATGCTTATCTGGTTTAATTTGTAAGTCTGAAGCCGTTCAAAATCATACCACTCGACTCTGACCGATCCAGCTCCTTCTACCATAGCAGGCATAGCATACTCAAGATATCCGGGATGTGGTGTGAGATAGGTCTTGTTCCGATCGAAGCTGATGCCATTGTATAGAATACCATAGCCAGCACTCAGAGTTAATGTTTTACCAGCGATGTTCAGCGGAAGGGCGATTCCCAAATGTGATGGCCCCGCCAATGATTGGGATTGCTTCCAATCCGCAGCTTCTTCTGAAAAATGCTCTACACCCATCTCAGGATCAGATACCACATAGGCGGTATCTGCTAAACCTTCAAAAAAGACATCAGAATCCAATAAACCATTGTTGGCTGGATCAGGTATATATAGACCTTCCAGATAAAATGGCAGGGTGACAAAGAGTCGATTCGGTTTGTAATTCTGATTTTCCCACCACTCTCTGTCATTAGAGGCATAGCCAAGACTGAGAGAAAGGGATTTCAGACCTGAAAGCCCAGCTGGGTTGCTGAATATAGAGCCTGTTTTACCAAGATCTGCAACGCCATCCAAACCAGGACCAAATGCTCCCGGGGAATATGTGAGTGCCTTCTCAATACCTTGAAAGGAAAGCACAGTCCCACGATTTTGCGCGCTCAAGCTGGTCATGGATACCAGAAGCAAGCACACCAGCAATATCACTATTGTTTTACGAGTCATAAGTGTCTTCCCTAAATATTGATCAAACCAATGCTGAAACGATGTACAGCCGGTAAATTTTCACCATAGTCACTATAGCCATAGTCTACAGAAACATTTTTCAGCTTGAAGCCCAAACCGAAATTGAGCCCTTCTGTATCATAATTGAGTCGGTACCCGGTTCTGAAAAATACCAGGTCGCGCAGTGCATATTCGGCGCCCACATTGTATTGCTGCGCATAATCTCTGGGCTGGAGCAAATCAGCTGTCAGGAGTAGTGTGTGTAGCCTACTCTGGGCCAGAAGGGGCGTCTTTTCGCCAATTAATTCAGCAGAGATTCCCAGATTCATTGTCTGGGGCAAGGGGTAGCTCTGCTCGATATATTGAACCTGAGGACCAAAATTTCTCAGGGTTGCCGCCAGCGTAATCGTTCTGAATCCGGAGTTGTACAATACGCCAATATCCCAGGCGACAAGCTCTTCTTTTAAAACGGAGAAGTCTTCACCAACCCATTTGCTGACGAGTCCATATGAAAATTTGTCCGTCAATTGCTGGCTGAATCCAATTCCTATATCAGTGGCACTTAAATTGAGAGAACTCCCCGTTAAGCCGGGATTGAAGGTTCCATCCGCCAGATATCCAAGATGGTCAATATCAGTAACTTGAATTGAACCATAATCGATGCTTGTTCCATACACTCCGATGGCCCAGCCCCCAAAACCCCAGGAGGCTGCTACTGTGGTATGCTGAGTATCAAATACATAGTCCGTTTGAGAAATGAAGGTACCAAATCCCTTTTGGTTCACCAAAGCTGCTGGGTTGCCGTATAAACTTTGAGTTCCTCGGGATACAGCAGCATACGCACCACCCATGGCTGCGATAGCCGGGTCAGGTGAGATTTTTAAGAACTGAAAGGATGATACTCCAACCTTCTCAAATCCAAGTAGGTTTGCAGAGAGAAGGAAGACGAAAAGACAGCGTGTGATCATTTTATTCATCATTGCTCCACTCCTATTTCAGAACTACAAATTTACCGTGAGTGCTGACACCATCGGGAGTGGTCACCACATAGAAATAGATTCCTGAGGCCATTTCCTGACCCACACGGGTTGTTTGATAGTTCAAGTTTGAATAATCCGGTGTATTGTGCTCTATGGTTCGCACCAACTGCATACTGTAGCTGAAGATTTTAATCTCACATTCTTGTGGTAGTCCGTAAAAACCGATCTTGCCCTCGTCAGTTCCATGAAAGGAACCGACATCCCCACGATAAGGATTTGGGACAACATAGACATCCGTCATTTTTTCAACCGAACCGATGTTTTTTCCAAATCGGGCAATGTTGGTTCGGCCACTTTGTTGACCCACATCATCTGCAGATGTTACTGAGTAATAGCGATACTCCCCTACTTTGAATTCATCCTCGGTATCAATGTATTCATAAAGGGTATCCGCATTCAGAGTTGCTCCTACTGCGAGGCTGTCTAGCAATAACCAGGGACCCATACCTGCTTGAGAACGCCAGATATAGTATTTCTCCAGTGCAGAAGTGAGCAATGGGTGATCAAATTCTTCCTGATCAGGTCTCCATGTCAGCTTTACCGTTGCCTCATCATAGTTAACAATATTTAATACAGGTGCCGGATAGGTAGGTGGAATGCGATAATCACCTGTGCTAGGGTTATCCTCTGGCCATACCGGGATACTTGGTGTTCTACCCATATATGTTTCAAAGGCTTTCTCAGTGACTTCAGTAACATTGCGCACCGTTTTTGAATTCACGTAATCAGGATATCCAAAATCATCCAGATAGGCATCAGTCATCACTTGTCCGTCGATTGTGTAATTGCGATTCCAGTCCGGAGTCCTGGCCCACTGCTCTGTGACCTGCCCACCTTCAATGCGTTTACCAGCCTGGGCACCATAACCCACAACCTCAGCATAAGAAAAATGAAGGGTGTCACCAAGTTCAAGGCTATACGGACCAAAGGTATGATGTTTCATGCCGGCATCAGCACTCTGTCTGTAGGGATAGGCTGCCCGCCCGATCCAATGTTCGCCTTTTTCTAAATTCCAGCTTTCGCTACCTGGAGAAAGAACGCCACTCCAGCGGGTACTTGGATTTATGGCATCCTTTTCATACATTATTTTTGGACTATTAGTGTTTCCCGTGGACACTTTGTTAGACCAGGGTTGTTTGACATGATGGTTTTCATCCAGCTCATAGTACCAGGTAAAACTGCCATTCTCATTTTCTGCATAAATATCAACATCTTGATATTCATTAAACGCCAGTAAATTATTTGATCTTAGGGCAGCCTGCACTTCTGAGTCATTGAGTCCAAGACTATCTAGAGCTTCTGGTACCACATATGCCAGATGATTTGTATCGTAGAACAGGACTGCATATCCAGGTGCCTGGGGCGAACCAAGGGCACCACCATTTTTACCAGTTTGCGCATATTCTAAGAATAGGGATGGGTTCTGTTCAGGTTTTCCCGGAAAATTGGCATCAGAGAGATTTATACGCAGATTCATATTGAAGCTGAGCCACCAATCCGAGTCCCAAAAATTATTTTGGTCACCACGGTAAATGCCGCCCTCATATTTCCATTCAAGATATTGACGTTGGTAACCATACATGGAGGGGGCAAAACCATAGTTCAGGGCGACCATCACATCTTTTAGATTTTCTGTCTGTTCAATGGTGACCGGGTTCCCGTCCGTATCGCCCGTATAGACCAATTCGTATTCATAGATAATAAAATCATCATAATCAGGATAACTCCAGGCCCGGGAGGTCCGAGTTACGCTGATTCCGGTGGAAGATGCCCAGGCTGTCCGAATAATTTCCTCGGCCTCGTTGGGATCATAAGTGTCATTCAGAGTGCCATCTTCATTTAGAGGGAAATTCTCAATCTCCTCCATGAGGAGTGGAAAAGACCAGCGACCTATGGTCACTTCAGGCGAGCTGGCGCCGACACCACCGCAAAGGGCGAAAAGTCGACTCGCCTCCCCCGGTGCGCTTTCAAGATTGGCGCCGATATAGAAACCGGCACCCAGAATATTGTGCTGACCATCGTATTCGATGCCATCGATGACAGTTTTAGAGTAGGGTGGCCATTCAAAAACCGGGACACTTGTGAAATTTCCAGCTTCACCTGTCTGCCAGGCTCGCCCAATCTCACCCGTATTGAATACGGTATTGTGGAGCATGCCACGATCGTGAATTTTAAATTCCCGGATCTGCCCTTGAGCTGTGTGAACCACACAGAGTGCCACAGTGAGCAGTAGTAATCTTTGTATGAATTTCATGTATTCTCCGAGATCATCTTAAAATTTTACAATTAACCCGAAGCGCCAGTGCTTGGGCTGATTGCTCAATAAATACACATCCTGGCTGGATATATAGGGCTCGTATATATCGTAGGTCAAAATCCCATCTGGATCAGTTTTCCAGCGCGGTGTGTTATAAGGATTGTCGAAGGCTCGACTATAGGACCAGGTATAGTCATTACTCAGGTTATAAGCTTCAACATAGGCTGTGGTTCTGGTTGCCCCGATTTTCATTTCTTTTTCAATGCGCATACGAATCTCTCTCTCCTCCGGTGTGCGCTCTGTATAGAGACGATATTTATCGGGATCAGTATAAGGTCGGCCCGTGTAATATTTATAAGTCCCACTCAGGCTGAAACCGGCCAAGGGATATACACCAACCAGTTTAGGCCCAAAGGTCTTCTCAGTTTTGTATCTGAGGTTAAAGACTGCTTTGTGGCTCCTGTCATAGTCCAAAAAGACATCTGCAGGATCGGGTAAGTCCTCAAAACCGTAGACGGGGTCAGGATTCTCAAAATAGGTTGCTGGGGCATTTAGATCATTGCTACTCTTCCCTGTAGCAGATTCATAATTGTAACGCGCATAACCTCGCAGAGCGCCATGCTTACGTTCCAGATTTACGTGAAAACCTTTGATATCTGCATAATCACGATTGATATATGTGCGATATACAGCCTGTTGCTCATCGTAGTAGTAGGCTGTTTCAATAAGATTTTTAACATCCTTATAGTAGGCACTGATATCAATGGTTAGTCCCAGTGACGGAATCCCTTTGACAATTCCCATATCGTAAGCATTGGTCTCCTCAGCTTCCAAACGAGGATTCCCCAATATTTCAATTTCATTATTGAACGTGATCTGGTTATAAAAGAGTTGGTTAAAATTGGGACGCTGGGAAAAAGTACCGTAATTCAAATGGAATACGGTTGTTTCATCAACGGGAAAGCTGACACCAATTCTGGGTTGCAATTTGGTATATACCTGAGAAGTAACTTTGGCAGCCAGATCCTGTGAGTAGTAGGGTCCTCGTTCCAGATACGGTAAGCTTGGGTCATAATTTGGATTTCGCAGGGGTGCATACAGATCGGCAAAATATTCAGTGTTCAGTTGATAGAAATCCATTCTGAGCCCCATATTGGCGATCATGCCTTCAAATTCCATCTTATCCTGGGCGAACAAGGCCCCTTCATATGGATTGATATCATACTTAAGAATGCGAATATCCGCGTCACCATCTCGATTGGAGAGACGATCGACAACCACATCGTAATAGTTGAACTGGGCACCAGCTTTGAGCATGTTAGAATTATTCACCTGTGAGGTCATATCGATCTGAGCAGAATAGTTTGTATTCAAATCCTCCCCGCTGTCATTACTGAGACGACCCACACGGTGGTTTGAGGGACCAGTTAGATCAACCCAGTTCGAATTCTTTGAATAAGCAGTGGTCAACTCGCCTTCCCCAAGCAGCGGAATCAATTCCTGATCTCTAATTGAGAGGACATTAAATCTGATATGGCCAAAAGTCGCCTGGTTAAAAATATGGTTCCAATCCAGACCATAATGGGATGACTCCGAGAGTCGCTGACTTGTAGAAAGTGCTGGATCAAATAACCAATAGCGATACGAACTGCTGAAATATGTCTCCTGGGAGCGACTGTAATTCCAGGTCAATTTGTATTTATCAGAAATAGTTGGCTTGTAAACCAGACTACTCATGATCTGTTGTTCCATATCCGGTGATTCTACGGGGATACGAGTGTAAGAATTATTTTGCCTGAGGGCGATGAAGACTTTCACCTTTTCGGTGACCGGTCCGCCTGTGGAGAAATCAATCCGATTGTCATATGTATTATCAAATTGCAAACCCACATCCCGCACTGATTGCAGCCAACTAACCTGTCCAAGACGAGCGACTTGTATGGAATCGGAATAACCCAGTGGGTTTGGTGGCCAGGTAACTCTCAGAGGTAAGTATGCACCACCAAACCCATAACCCAGGTCATATAGGACACGACCCGGTTGTTGAGGATTTTCCTCTAACCATTGGGCAGTATCTCTAAGTATTTCATAAAATTCAAGACTGTTGATATCGTAAGGGCTTCCTCCAGTGACGCTGCGATTGCTATCGTCATCAAAGAATTCTTCCCAGAGTTTATAATAAGGTGCTGTAACAGAGACCTCAAGACGGGACTCCCAACTCTCCAGTCCCTCCTTTGTGACCATGTTGATGACGCCGGACTGGGCATTACCATATTCAGCACTGAAGCCTGAGGTGTAAACTTCAACCTGTTCCAACCCGGTGACAATAGGACTAAAAGCTTTAGAGTTTGTCAGCGGATTGATGATGGTACCACCACCGAGGAGATAAGATGATTCACCAGAACGACCACCGCGGAAGTGATCATCCACCACATCAGCCTGCAGATTGATGATATCACCAATGTCATTGACACCGGCGATGCTCTGGACATCTGAAATCTGGTAGACTTGTTTTGTGGCTGTGAGATCTGTCTGAACGGTGTTTTTACGCTGGGATTCAACGACTACAGCCTCACCTTCCAATGAAGCTGGATCCAGGGCAACATCAATAAAGGTGGTCATATCAACCAAAACATCAATATTGGTCACTCGATTTGACTGCATTCCAATAAAGTCGATCCGCAGGGTGTAGGTACCGGGATAAATGTTTAAGATGTAATACTGTCCGCCAATATCACTAGCAGATCCCAATATTTCGTCCAAGGGACTCTCTTCCCCATCGATCCAGCGATGGGTAAGCAGGACATTAGCACCTGGGAGCACATCTCCCGTTTGGCCATCCGTGATTTTTCCCGCAATTTTTCCGCCCTGTCCAGCCATGAGGATCAGTGGTAACAGTAGCAGGATACTGAAAAACCCACACTTTCTCATTCTAATCATGCAGGCACTCCCTTTTTGAGTAGTGTAAATGATGCATAAGACAATTTTGCAATACAATTATGAAGCAAATAGGTGATATCAGAAAACAATGTCTTCGAGTTCCTTTATCTAGTTCTTTCAAAAGTACGTCACACGAGAGAATAATTTGTAAGATGTATGACACATTATTATAAATGACGAGTTATGGCTTGTCAAGGATATTTCTGAGGGGTGTTCATCTTAACAACTAGATATAGTTGTTTGATGCTGGAATACTACGACATGACCTGATCAATGAGTATTCATGCCTGTAGGTCACTCTGTGTCAGGGGATTACAGACAGGGTTCGATTTTCGTCAGGATATGTGCAAACCCAAATTGGCCTCTACCCCAAACTTTAGTTAGTAAATCAAGCTAATACTAATACATCAACTTGAGCTTGAGTTGCTGTTCAACTCGAATGGACCCAGATCTTTCAATGTTGTTGTCAGAATGCTTATTATTTTTCGCACCCCAGAGCAGAGCTACCAACTTCACGGGATTGTTCTGAAAAACATTGTTTCGAATATCCACATTGATAATACCTCTGGTCTTTAGTAGAATTTTGGATTCTTCCAGACTGCCGCAGCGACTAAATTTTGAATCGCTTACCCTGAGAACACCACCAATCGTCGATTCGTCATACCCACCTCTGTAAAAATGAAGTACATTTTTATCGATTGATTCGAAGCTGCTATTATGGATAGTCACAAATTCAGCATTGTAATCACCCTTATCATCTGTTTCAGCTGCAAGAACAATCCCATTCCTACAATCATAGATTCGAGAATTCTCAACAACAAGGGTATCAGCAAACGATCCCTTATGAGCAAGTAGTACGTGGTCGAAGCCGGTCAGCTCAACATTATTCATCCAGAGTTTGTATCCCGGCGACATATCGATTTTCAAGGTCTCAAATGCAAATTGCGATTTATAGCTCTGCAGTTTAACATTTTCTACATGGAGCTCTCCCCTGGGTTGCATTTGAAAAAGGGCCGTCTTTTCCAGTCCCGCGTAGGTAATGACACTCTTGTTTTCTCCCTCAGCACCTCGGATGGTGAATCGCTTATCTACCTCAAGGGGTTCGGTGATCTTGAGCTCACCACCCCCAAGAACAATGATATCACCACTAGCAATCTCGGTGATCAAGCTCGCCAGTGATTGCTTATCTGGATCGAATTGATGGATATTTGCTTTGGGAGTATCCGCCAGCTGATACCATTCCGCACCATATTTTGAGGGATCGATACTTTTCATACCGATTTTGCCGAGGGGTAGTATGGCTCCCGCATATTCCATGCTAGCACGAGAATTACCGAAGATATCAGCAGACATTTTATCAAATTCGAACCCGGAATATATTTGATTCAAAGCTGAGTTTTGTTCCACCTGTGGGACAAGCAACCAATCGGATATTTGTCTCATTCCCATTTTTACAGTAGCTAAGCCCTCAAATCCAGCATCGGATCCCCCAGCGTTGTCCAGATAGTTATTTCTGAAGCGAATACCGTCAACCTTATCATATGACTGAACGGGATGTGGATCAGCGATTGTGTTGTAGATGATATTGTTTGCGACCACAGTCCGGATCGGTCGGGCTGAGCGGATCTCACTAATTGGGAGCACATCCTTCATATCCATATTGGCACCCACACCCAGTTGCCAGGGGGCTTTGCAGTCTATCCATGTATTGTATGCCACGACGACATCTGTCACCTGATTGTAACGGTTGAGAGGAGATTTTGGAATCCCATTCATAATGGCGAGTGGGCTACGGAACTCGATGCCACGGATGCGATAGAAATAGTTATTGGTGACCGAGTGACCTGAATTAATGATTCTAACGCCACCATTGAAATCTGAGTTCTCATCCCCAATGAAGTAGTTGCCATCAATGATACAGTAATTCCCATGCCTCGTGACCAGAGAGCCTTCACAGTGATAAAAGACATTGTTCCGAAACTCATTAAAATTAGTCTTACTTGATATCACCTCAACCTCGCCATTACAGCGATCAAATAAATTCTTTTCGACCATAACATAAGAGGGTGTCATTGAGGTTCCACTATCGCCAATTTGCAAGGTTTCACCGTGGGGCCCACCCTTGCGAGGTCTTGGACCGAAGTAATTCTCTACTATTCGATGATAATTACGAATATTCTCGTTGCCCTTTAGGAACACACGAACAGTGGGACCATCGTTCGCTTTACCTGTTATACTGCAGTGTTCGAGAGAATTATGTCGGCCCCAGAATTCCACCCAATGGTCAGTTGTGAACCTATTTTTCTGAGTGAACCCATCAATCACGCAATTCTTTACTGAGGAATGATTTGCCAGGCGATTGTCATCAATCTTGAATGCAATAATGGTATTAGAAGGTGAATATCCATTGCGAAAATAAAATCCCTCTACAACAAGATATTCACCTGAAAGCTTGAGTGATGATTGTCCTTCGATAAATACTTCACCAGCTGTTTCTGCTCGGAGAGTGATGGGCGCCTCTTCAGTTCCATAGGCTTCAAACTCGATCTGAATATCTGCCCAGACACCATTTTCCAGTGTGATCTTATCCCCGGGTTGAGCGTTTGAAATGGCTTCCTTCAACTCATCATGATTGCTAACCAGAATACCGTTCCCGCTCCTGGGTACACAGGTAAACAACAATAGGGAGATACTTAATAGAGTGATGATCTTTGACATGAGTGTCGTCCTTTTTCAGATTTAATAAAAAGCGTGAACTATGTTTTCCGTGGTAACAATAATTAAAATAGATTCAGGTTTATCAGAATAAAAGGGTAGATAGAACTTTTTAAGAAAAATCCTTTTTGAGTATTGTTTCCAGAATCCAATTGCTTGTTGCAGCCGTCACACCTGTACTGGGACAGCCAGTCTGATAGCGCAGGTCCGAAATAATGGTTTCGATCAGTGGTTGCTGAATGTGGGGCGGATGCTGGTGCGTGAATCGTTGGACTTCACCATTCAGCTTGAGGATGATATCATCATTGGTGAAATAGGGAAAGCTGATACTCCCCTCTTTTCCAGTGATCTCAGTAATGTCTAAATGCTCCAGCGCATGAAAATTAAACTCACCGATTCCCTTGATTCCACTCTCAAATTGGAATTCGCAATCAACCCTGTCTTCAGCCTGATACAAACCACCTGTATTCGATGAATTGCCGACTGCACTTTTTATTGGACCAAAGAAGTATTGGAGTAGATCAAAAATGTGGGATCCCAGATCATAGAAATAACCAGCTCCAGCGATCTCTGGATCGACCCTCCAATGATATTGTCGCTTTAGATCAATCTCGTGGGGTGGATGTTGCAGGCTTATGCTTACATTTTTTATCTCACCAATGATACCCGATTCAAGAATTTCTTTCACTTTTAAAAATTTGGGCAGGGCTCGCCGATAGTAAGCCACATACAAGGAGACTCCTGCCTTCTGGCAAGCGTCTATCATCTCCAAACATTCAAGATGGGTCCTAGCCATGGGCTTTTCCACATAGACAGGTTTTCCGGCAGCAGCTGCCTTGAGACAGTATTCTTTATGCGAGGAAGGCGGTGTAGCAATGTAGATGGCGTTCACTTCCGGGTCATCAATGATATCCTGTGCCTGATCACTCCACTTTGGGACCCCATGGCGTCTGGCGTAGTCTTCAGCAAGTTCCCCATCCCGCCGCATGACCGCAATCAAGCTTGAACCATCAGCCGATTGCAACGCCGGACCACTCTTTAACTCCGTCACATCCCCACAGCCTATGATACCCCAACGAACGTCCCGCATAAACTATTATCCCTTATTTATGAACATCTATATTGATTCTTGATTTACTTATAATCCCAAGCCACAGCAGCGCTTGAACTTCCTGCCGCTCTCACAGGGACAGAGGTCATCACCACTGATATTTATGCCGCTCAACTGGATGTCCTTGAGTGTTTTTTTCTGGCGTGCGAATTCATCCTGTTGCGTCTTCCAGGCACGAGCCAGTTCCTTGAAAGTTGCATCCGCATGTGCAAAAAAGATCTTGAAGGCCTTGCACAAATAGTGGAGCCCGGCCCCATCCCCTTCGTGTATTCTATCCTTTGGACAGCCTCCCCGGCATTGTGTCAACCACTCACAGGACAGGCACTCCTCTGGCAGTTTTGACTTGGCCGATCCAAATGCTATCTGTTTTTCCCCATTTAGCATGTCGTGCAATTTTTCCTCATGCACATTTCCCAGCAAATTGTCCTCATCAACGTAGAAATCACAGGAGTAGACGCTTCCATCGTGTTCCACAGTGAGGTAAGTACCACAATTGGCAAGAAGCGTGCAATCACCTGATTGGATTCCTACATAGTAGCGGAAAACTGAATCGAAGAAGCGTATCGAAGTATTTTCCTTTAGCTCGACAATATCGCCTTTCCAAAGATCAAATGTCCGACAGAGAAACTGCCCATACGCTTCCGGTGAAACACTAAAGGGAGCAATATCGGAGATATCGACGCCATTGTATTCTACACAGGGAATGAATTGCATGTATGTGAGTCCCAGATTCTTGTGGTATTGATAGATCTCGTCTGGAAACTGGACTGCATAATCATTCACCACAATGAGGGCATTCACCTCCACTTCGTTCTTCAATAGTAAATGAGCAGTATCCTGCACCTTTTCAAATGAGCCCTCGCCAGCCTTATCTACACGATACCGGTCATGAATATGCGCTGGGCCGTCCAATGACAATCCTACCAGGAACTTGTTCTCATGGAGGAACTCTGCCCAATTCTGATCGATGAGGACACCATTGGTCTGTAAGGCACTAGAGATGTCGTGCCCCCTGCTATGTCGTTTTTGAATTTCTATTGCCATCTTGAAAAAGGGTAAGCCCATAAGTGTAGGTTCACCACCCTGCCAGGCCAGGGATATTTGTCCCCGCGAGCTTTCCAGGGCCTGTTTGATCATGATCTCCAGTGTTTCTTCCGACATCCTGTGGGTCTTTGTGGCAGGGAAAAAGGATTCCTTCTCCAGATAAAAACAATAGCTGCAATCAAGATTACAATCAGGACCGGAAGGCTTGATCAAAAGACTTTGCAGAGGCCTGTTGAATGATGGCATCCTGAGTCCTATTTCTTCAGAGAATTACGGTTTCTCAAAACACACTTAGCCATTGATGGGTAAACGGGTGATATATTCTCCCGTCAGCGCAGCAATCGCATTGATGAGTGCTGGGGGTGTAGGTGGAACGGGGGGTTCTCCCACACCAGTTGGTGCTTCTTCACTAGGTACCATATGTACATCGATGATGGGCATCTCATCCATCCTCAGCAGTTTGTAGTTGTGAAAATTGGATTGCTTTACTCGGCCTTTCTCAATGGTGATCTTTCCATGAAATACTGCAGTCAGGCCCATAACGATCCCACCCTCAATCTGGGAACGAACACCATCTGGATTGATCACCTGTCCACAATCAATGGCTGCGGTCATCTTATGAATCCTGAACTTCCCTGGGGAAACCTGACTTACTTCAGCCACCATGGCGCAGTAACTACGAAAACTATAATGAACTGCAATACCACGAGCACGTCCACTCTCTGGAGCGGTACCCCAATGACTCTTCTCTGCAACGAGATCGAGTACGCCAAGATGCCTCGGTTGATTTTTCAATAATTCCCGACGGTATGCATAAGGATCGATTCCCGCCTTCGTGGCCAGGGCATCAATGGTGGTCTCATTCACGAATCCATTCAGCGTGTGCCCCACTGAACGCCATGCACCAATTGGGACCGGTACTTCAGTCATGACATAGCCAATACGTATATTGGGAATATCATAGGCAAGATCAGTTGCCCCACCCGTGATCATGCCGTTCCCCCTTGACCACGGTCCTGAAACCCAATGTTCCCAGGCTGACGGATACTTGTCTTCGCCGAGAGTACAGTTAATGCGATGCACCGATGCTGGGCGATAGAATCCGTGCCGGATATCCTCATCGCGGGTGCGAATGACTTTGATAGGAACTTGAAAATGACTCGCCACTTCAACTGCGTCAATGGTGTAATCTGCCTGTAGCCTTCTCCCGAATGCGCCCCCCATACGGAGCGTATGGATAAGGACCCTGGAATCATCAAATCCAGTGACTTGTTTGGCAGCGTTAAAGCTGGCGTTAGGATTTTGGGTGGGCGCCCAAATCTCGCAGATATTATCATGGAAGTGAACTGTACAGTTGTTGGGTTCCTGAGGTGCATGGTCCAGATACGGCATTTCGAATTCCAGGGCGAGGCGGCGATCATCTGCTGCCAGGACTTTATCTACATTGCCATCATCCTGTATGATATTCCCCTTATTCTCAAATGCAGTTCGGAAGTCCCTGCTAATGTCCACACTACTGAGATCTCCACTTTTGCCCGGATCGAAGGAGACCTTCAGCGCTTTGCGGCCCTGTAGTGCAGACCAGGTATCCTCGCCAACAACCGCAACACCACTTGAAACTTGAACGACATCAACAACACCTGCGACCTTACGCGCTTCAGTATCATCAAAACTCAGTACCGAACCTTCAAATGTGGGGATTCTCTCTATCACCGCTGTGAGCATTCCGGGTAGCTGAAAATCATATCCGAATTTCAGGCTGCCATCAAGCTTGAAGGCAGTATCCAGACTCTTGATGGAGCGACCGATTATCTTGAAATCCTTGGGATCCTTTAACACCACGTTTTCTGGTGTTGGAAGATCCACCGCAATTGAGGCGAGTTTGCCATAGCTGAGTTTGCGATCGCTGTTCTTGTGGTAAACAATACCTTCCCTTGCGTAACACTCTTCGTAGGGTACAGCCCATTTCAAAGCTGCCGCCTGGACCAGCAGGGTTTTCACCGTAGCACCCGCTTCCCGCAATCGGTCATACTGCGTTCTGATGCTGGCAGACCCGCCAGTAGTCTGAGATCCAAAAGCCTCATTCAAATCACCCTGGACGACCTGTATTTTGTCCCAATCTGCTTCCAATTCCTCAGCCAGGATCATCGGTAGAGCAGTAAATATCTTTTGCCCCATCTCGCTCCGTGGCATAACGATTGTGACCGTATCATCCGTGCCAATGCTCACATAAATATTTGGTGTGAAGGTGAACTCTTCAATACTCTCTGAATCTTTGCAGTCACTTAAGGAGAGACCCAGAACCAATGCTGCCGTGCTACCAGAGCCTAATTTTATAAAATCTCTACGGGATATCAGTGATGGATTTGGTTTAGTCATGGTTTACCTCCCCTGCTGCTGTATGGATAGCTTTTCGAATCCGTTGATAGGTCCCGCATCTACAAAGGACACCCTTCATGGCGCGATCAATGTCTTTATCACTTGGTTTTGGGTTGTTCTCAAGAAGTTCAACCGCAGTCATGATCTGCCCGGGTTGACAGTAACCACATTGTGCAACTTCGTCTTCTATCCAGGCCTGCTGTACTGGGTGAAGCCCATTGTCTGCCAGCCCTTCGATTGTAAGTACGGATTTCCCAGCCACAGAACCAATACTGGTTGTACATGATTTTGCCGATTTACCGTCAATATGTACGGTGCAGCTTCCACAAACCCCTATCCCACAGCTGTACTTTGTACCAGTGAATCCAAGTGTGTCCCTAATAACCCACAGTAAGGGGGTTTTGGGATCAACCGGGACAGAAACATCCTTCCCATTTAGTTTGAATGCAATCGATGTAGGCATATGTAACTCCTCATTTTTTCTCTTTGATGTTCGTCCAGCTATATGAAAACCAAACATCGTACGCATCAGGTATGAATCAAACCCATAAATTTAATTAGGTGGAAGACATTCCATTATATGTACTTCCTCTTTGGCTTTAATAAAGTACTATCGCTTATTCCAGGTAAATCATTTTAATGGTCTGGCTGTGCCCTCCTGCTTGAAGACGAGCAAAATAAATACCTGTACTTATTTGATTTCCTTCCTGATCAATACCATTCCATTGTATCTCATAATTACCAGGGGATTTAACAGCATCATGAAGCGTGGTGATTTCCTTACCTTGAATATCAAACACGGTTAAATTTACTGAGGATTGTTCATGCATCTCATACCTGATCATGGTGGTTGGATTAAATGGATTTGGATAATTCTGTGCCAGAAATATCTCACTCGCTAAGATCGGTTCAGTGTCCACAGCTGTTCCAATACCACCCCAGTCAAAGTGCAAGCGGAAGTATTCATCAAAGACCTCAACAATAGTTTCAGCGTAATTCTTCCGGCTGGTATAGCTGTCTCGAAGCCCCACTTTATAAGCTTCAATTTGAACTGCATTTATATGCCCACCATCCCGAGATCCATGTCTGTATGTGGTATATCCACCACTAAAATATGGATTCCCACTGCCTGGATTGAGCTGGCTGAAACTGGGAACCGCTGAGATTCCACCCGTTTCGAATAAGGCTCCCAGGCTACTAGAGCCCCGTAATAATTCTGCAAAACTAAGGGGAGATTCCTGTGACAGGGCGCGGATGCTGCTCGAATTTTCATAGCTGTTCAGATCAGCGTCAGACAAAAATAGGCCCGAACCACCTATCAAGTAGCCTAATTCAAGTCTTTGTATGGCATGACCGTGTCCATGAATATCTACAACAAATCCTTTCCCCAATTGAGCAGTTACTGAATCCTTGGCAATATCAATAAAACCATGAAATTCATTCCATGCCTGTTCAGCCCAGATATTCCCCTGGGCAGCCTCGACGATTTCTCTGTTTGGATCCAACTTGGTTCTTTTGAGATTAGATATGATGATATGGGGATACCCACCGGTAGCAGCAAATACTGCATTCCGAATGGCTATTGCCGTTTCTTTAGTATATGAGTCTGTTACCGTTGTACCATAGGTTCTGTCAGGAATTTCACTGGGAGTTAAATTTCCGCCATGTGGGGCTGCAAAGATCAAGGCTAGATCACCGGGGTAGTATTCTACATAATTATTCCGCCCATAATAAACATTCCCCGGCTCATATATTTGGGCGAATAATACTGTGGTCGACACCAGATTGACCAATATCCACAATATTTTACTGATATTTTTCATCATCGCACCCCTGATTTATTCTTTAGCTAATTTAATCCACCATGCACTCATTGATATTAACAAGAGTGAAATAATTATATATGCTTTATTTATCTGGAATTCAGTATACAGTATGCTTGAAGTTTCGGGGTCTTCTCCGTAGGTAGTTTGAATACCATACTCTATCGCTAACTCTCGAATATTCAACAAGTGAATCACTGGAATACCCTGGGCATTAAGTTCCAGAATCAAGCCCCTGTTTGAATGTTCGCAATGAGGTAAGTGATAGTTTAAACCGGGCGGGATCCGTCTGGAGTGACTACAGCCTCCTAAACTCGCTTGATTTCCACCAATATTGATCAATAAATCAATTTTATTACTATTGAAAATTTTCGCTTTGGAAGCGACTGACGCTTCCAGTGATGTTGGAATAAATAAAAGGTCTTTGAAATCCTCTAGAGATGAATCCATCATTGCCAAGCCCTCTGGATAAATTGCAGAACCATTGTCATTTTCACCACCATAGGTCACCACGCTTGACCGATATTTAAGCCCTCCACTCTTCATGAGCCAGCGCTCATAATCAATCCACAGTGCACCTGTTTGATTAGCTCCATATGAAGAAGCTCCCAAAGAACTAAAGACCACGGCATCAACGTGCAAAGTTTGTAACGCGGCCAATGTTGAAATACTCAGTGCCGGAAACGAGCCACTAATGGTTACACCCACTCGTTTACTAGAGTCAATCCCGGCCTCATGCAAAAAACGAACGACCAAAGCTGCAAAATCAGGATTAATAGACAGTTCTTTTGCCTCAGGCGAACCCAATGTGGTGGTGACAGGAGTAAATTCTGACCCTAGTAGGTTCCGTAGGGGAAGATTTGATTCCAGGTCACTCAGGATTCCTCGGTTCTGCTTCTCCTGGTCAACAATGGTTAACCACTTCAGAGCTAAATTCCTTGCCGCATACATCTGCCCAGAATCGTTTCGCAATTTGTGGGTAGGCATGACCATAAAAGAGAGGATGATTAGAAAAAGAGCGACCAACAGGCTCACTACTAATCTACTGTTGCGGGAAATAACCATCAGGCGACAATTAGCAATACAAAGTATACCAATGACATGACAATCCCCAGGCTGGTCAATGTGGGTAATATTTTTTGTCGAACCATTTCTGAAGCAATTAAGCCTGGAATAAGATAACCAATTGAGTGGATCGCGTGCGGTAGATATGAGCCTAATCCAAGCCATCGATTTATTAACATCCCATAGACAAAGCCAATGACAAGCGCCAGTAGCATTTTTCGCCGGCCATATAGCAAAAGGTATGGGAGCAGAAGCTTAATCGTTCCCCAGGTCAGCGTCGCCACAATCAAGGTTAGTATAATTTGAACAGGTTCATGGACATAGAGTGCCAGGTAGGCTGGTGCAATCACCCCTCCGGGAGAAAGCCCCACAATTTCGTAATACAGAAATCCAACAATCAAGCCGATGAAAAATGCTTCAGCAATCATCATCAGACCTGTGGGGTCGCGAGGACCCGTTCTAATTCATGCCACATTGCTATTCCACCATCTCCCGTGTTGCCAAATCCATAAATAGTTGAATCTTTAATTGAACCACGAGTTAACATCGATATTGAATTGGCCTCCATCTCGATGATCGTATCTCCTGAAACACCCATTTTCTGCAAACTTCTTCGTGCAATAAATGTATGGGATCCAGACAATAGTACTTTATCAATATTCGACAATGAGGCAATCCATTCAGAAAACTGAAGCGTTCGGAGGGGGCGATCATTTCGCGTATGTAATAGAATAGTCGTACCTTCACCTTTTGATCGCCAGCGGTTTAATAATTTTTGTGCGGAAACCGTATCATTTACGGCCAGACCATTGATCAATCGCAATCCATGCCTCAATTTCTTATTATCGGGATCATCGGAAGTATCAACACGCCTAAGAATGCCATTTTTAGCAATTTCAGGATCAACGCCAACAAGCTTGCAAACTTCCACAGCCATATCCAGGTTTGAAAGGAAGATCTCTGGGTGGAAATCTACATTTCTAGATGTTTGTGCGACAATTACTCTCGTATTGCGTATATCAGCTACCCCTTTGATAAATGGTAGGTAGGTTTGTTCACTGGTCACAACGATGGCATTAGATGGGATAGCTGAGCATATTGACTCTGCGTAGAGATCGAGCTTGCCTCCATACTGTTCTCTATGATCATCCAAAATATTGGTAATAACGTAGATCTGAGGTGAAATGATGCGGGCATCTATCAATTGATATTCCGGTGACACAGCCATGCACTCAGCAACAAGTACATCTACCCCCTCTTGAGCTGCCCGATAAACCACTTTCATCTGTTCCTGAATGCGTGGTTTCCCCCAACGCCGGATGCGTTCACTTTTTCCGTCCGGCTTTAATAAAAGGGGCTCTGTTCCAGTAATTTTACCAAGAGGACGCTTGCCTGCCGCTCGCAGCCCGGCAACAATATATTGCGTTGTACTTGACTTTCCCCGGGTGCCATTGATGGAGATTCTCAGCGGAATACGTTGAATCATACTTTTGTGCCACTGCATCTCTATTACAAGTGCTGCAATGATAATCAGTGGCAAAATCAGGACAAAAGTCATAGTCCCATCAAATTGTTTGACTGCTCATATTACTTTGCTTTTACGATTGATTCCCACTCGAAAAACTGAGGATCAAAATCCCAATTCTCAAGCGCTTCGGCGGTAATCGGTGACACTTCGTTAATCAGCGGAGCAATCGAAGCTATTCTATCATCATCCAAAACAGGCTGAGATAGAACATAAACGCTAACTTCAGGCTCCGCAATCCTGTTAATATACTGCCTTGGGAAAAGCAAGTCGGCCATATATGGGTTTGGATCCAGGACAGCAATGACATTCAATCCCTGAGCTTCAATTTTCTCTTCAAACAATTCTTTGATATAGGGATAGTGCGTACAATTCAGACTGACGAGCACATCTTTCTCGGCATCTGAGAGATTGGAAATCGCATTTTTGGTATATAGTTCCACCAGGCTATCGGTTTCAGAACTATGTGTTCCACGTTCTATGGCTCCAGCAAGTTTGGGGCAAGATTGTGTAATAACCTGATTAGTATCGACCCCCAGTTCTGCCAGGCCTTTTCTGTGTGTATCCTGATAAACGGTCGTTGTTGTTGCAAAGAGTAAGATCGAAGCATTCTTATTGACTTGATTTGCCTCTCCCATGAGCTTAACCCCTGCCTCAACGACGCCAATTACAGGGATTGTACTCGTTTTACTAAACTCGGTATAGTCATAAATCACCGAGAGTGTATTGCAGGCTATGAGGATAACATCAGGATTAAAGTTACTGACCATTGCTTCAAGAGCATTGTTGAAAACTGCAATTTTCTCTTCAGATGTCTTCATTGAGTTGTAGCCCTGTTCCCTGCTTGGCTGGGCATTAAAAAAGACCACTTGAGTTGATCTGAATATCCCATGAGATTCCATCCGTTGTGCAATATTTGCGGCAACAGAAAGTCCACCAAGACCAGAATCAGTAACCAGGATCACAACCGTATCCTTTTGAAAAAAACCACTTAATGGATCCTCGGATATTTTATCCTGAGAATTCGTCGCGCAACTTTGTAGCAGGATCAAAAATAAAGCTACAATCGGAAATAATCTAATTTTCATGGCTAAATCCTTTAATATCCCAAAGCATTACCGTCTCTGCGAGAATCGGCTCCACCTCGCAGGGTGGCGTCAATAGAATCTCTCATTATTGCTTGAGCACCTCCAAAGTAATTGTCATAAGCCCCTTTAATAACAAGCTGGTGACCATATGTTTTCAATGTGTCAAGCGTTGTTTCTGGGAATCTATTTTCCACATATAGTTTATCACCGATAGCATGAATCCTGGGAGCCTCAATCGCCTCATCAATATCCATTTTGAAATCAATGACATTTACAATGATTTGGGCCAGGGCAGAAATAATCCTTGAGGCTCCCGGCGTACCAATTGAAAGAAAAGGCGTATTGTCCTTCAAAATAAGCGTGGGGGCTATGCTACTGACAGGGCGTTTACCAGCTTCCAGTGCATTGGGAGAATTAACATCTTTCGCAAAGTCTTTTAAGTGGTCATTCAATAGAATTCCATATTCGTCATCTGAGATACCAGTCCCAAACCAGTGGTTAACACTTTGTGTTAAGGCAAGCATATTCCCTTCTTCATCTATTATGGAAAAATGGGTAGTGCTGCCTGATTCTTCCTCAAATGGTAGTGAATATTGATAATCAAAACTTGCCTTGGCGGGGTCAATTAATTTACTTTGATATTCAGCATAGGACTTACTCAATAGTCGGTCAACCGGGACATCAACAAAATCTGGATCGCCCATAACCGCACTTTTATCGACATAGACCATCTTCATGGCTTCCGCGATCAGGTGCAGATATGCAGCATCTCCTGGTCTGTATTTACTTAGGTCATATTTTTCAAGAATATTGAGCAACTGGATAATCTGAGTTCCACCCGCGGGTGCAGGTGCGGAAAATATTTCGAAACCACGATAGCTACCAGATGTTGGCACCTTTTTTTGGGCTTTATACCCCTTCAAGTCTCCTGCTAATAAAACACCACCATTTCCCTGAACAGTACCTAGAATTGAATTGGAAATTTTTCCTGTATAAAACCCCTTAGTTCCTTCCTTAACTATCTCTTCGTAGCATCGGGCTAACGCTTCGTTTTTAATCAATTCGCCTTCCATGGCAGGCAAGCCATCAATCAAGAAATGTTTAGCCGTTGCCGGATTCATTACAATCTTCTCAAAATTTGACATTATCATATCAGCGAATTTTTCACTGACAATAAAACCTTCTCTAGCGTACTTGATGGCAGGCTGCAAGACGTCTTCTATATCAAGAATTCCTTCCTGCTCATGGAGTGTTAGCAGCCCGGACACTGTTCCTGGTACACCCACAGCCATAATGCTCGAAGTTTTTGTAAGAAAGTCATTTCCCTCCTCACCGTAAAGCTTTGAGACCTCAAATTTGGCTGGTGCTGTTTCCCGAAAATCCAACATTGTCACTTTGTCTTTTTTGGCATTGGAATAAAGAAGAAATCCTCCACCGCCCAGCCCACTTGCATTTGGTTCAACTACACCCAGGCTAAATGCTACTGCAAGCGCCGCATCTGCTGCATTACCACCCATTTTCAATATTTCCACACCAGCCTTTGTGGCGAGGGGGTGTGCGCTGGCAACCATCCCAAGTTCCGCTGTAACCGTTTGACCAGATATAAAAAGTGGCACAATACACATGAACAGAGCACGATATAAATTTAAATTTTGGTGTACTCTATAAGACATAATCCTTTTCCTGAATTTTGATTGAGAGTCCGAAGTCACACTATACTAAATACCTGCTAATAAATACCCGCTTCTCGCAAAATTATATCCGTCATTTTTAGTTGATATTTTATTCTGGTTTCAAGGGGCAATTTTTTGCAGGTCTCTGTCGTGAAACCTGGAATATCGAAAAATTCTCCCGCTGACCAAGCCGCACTGTGTTGTACTGGACCTGCTGCCAAAGAGAATTGTTCAAGACCGGGTGGAATCTCTTCATTCATTTCATCGATTAGCATGAGAGCTATCCAGGAGGCAGCCTCATTCGGAGTGTAGATCAAGGTCTGACCCAACCCATGATACTGACTATTTTCTTCGATATATTCTAAATGAAAGACAGGACTCTCATGTAGATCAAGAACCACATCAATATCATGTTGCCTGATCAATTCAGTTATTTGATACGCCATTTGTTCCATGGGTAATCCATGTGAATTGCCAGGGTAACAGCGATTAAGATTACCCATCTCAATATCAACACCTCTGGGTACTTTGATTCGCCTGCTTTTGTTTTGATCGGCTATTGTATTCGCTTCAGGAATAATGAAAACTTCTCCGACCTTCAACTGGGACTCTGAAAATTGTTTTACCAATCGATGAGCTGTCTCAAATCCGGCCGGTTCATTCCCATGCGTACCACCAATGATCAACACTGCCGGACCAGCCTCCTCGCCTTGAAAATGAAAAAGTGGTGTTTCATTTCGTGTTCCGGACAGGATGATCTGAGATATGTTTGTACTTGAGTGGAAGTACTGGGCATGTATTTCATGGGCTTCAGGCGTCAGATAATGTGGAATCCCCTGTGTACAGCTACACACTAGCTGGAGTAACAATACTAAGCAAATAATTCTCACCAGTACATATATTCTATATTTTTGCGTCATCTATTCTCTGTTATTTATTAGGTTTGAGGTCAATGACCTGCTACCACACCAGAACGACGGGGATCAGCGGAGCCTTGTAGACCTGACTCCGGATCAATGATAATTACATGGACACCCCCAAAATAACTATCCATGTCGCCCATTGTTTCTACAATGTGCCCCTTTAGGATCAATTCATCCAGTACAGTCTGATCAAAACGAGATTCTACTCTTAACTTTGGAGATATATCACTACTGTGGAACCGAGGGGCATTATTGGCACTTTCTGCGCTGGCTCCAAAATCAATAATATTCGTCACAATTTCAGTCATGGTCCCAGGTATTCTTCCACCACCCGGTGTTCCTACAACGGCATATAATTTCTTATCCCTAAAAATGAAGGAGGGTGAGATCGTACTTCTTGGTTGTTTGCCTGGTGCAAGAGTATTTGGCCCGCCATCCTTGGAGAAGCTTGTCATTGCATTATTCAATAAAAAGCCCCCGACGCTAATACCAGACCCCCAAAAATAGCTGATGGTTTGGGTCAAGGAAACTGCATTTCCTTCGCTATCAACAACCGATATATGCGTTGTGCTCCCATTAGGGTCTTCGTGTGGCTCCCCATTAAAAGTTTTGACGGATCCTGATTGGGTTGCTGATGAGTCTGAATTTGAGATAGCGTTCATATCAATCGTCGCAAATCTTGACCTGGCATAGTCATCATTTGCAAGAGTTGACACCGGTATCTCGGAAAAAGCTGGATCTCCTAGATATTCTCTGCGGTCTGCGTAGCCGAGCTTAATCGCTTCTGCCATTAAATGAAAAGTGCTCGCCTGTTCAAAGTAGACACCCATACTAAGCAAATCCCTCTGCTCAAGGATATTCAAGATTTCCAACAGGGTAAGCCCGGATTGAGGTGGAGGTGAAGAAACAATGAGATGACCCCGATAATCACTTTGCACTGGAGTTGATTCGGTGGCCTGGTAGGACTCCATATCTGATTTCCGTATGAATCCACCCCGCCTGATCATAACAGCCTCAATAGAATCGGCTAATTCACCGGTATAAAATGCTCGAGGACCTTCGTCCGCCAGGATTTTTAGCGTCCTCAGCGCAACTCCATTGAGCAAGGTATCACCAACTTCGAAAGGCATCATTTCATTTAAAAAAATGGATTCGGTCTCAGGGTAACTGGTCAAGGTCCCATATGAATCAAGGATTACCTTATTGAAATGATCATCTACTTCGAAACCACGATTCAAGGTCTCGATGCTAAGTTCAAGAATCTGCTTCCAACTCATTGTTCCGTATTTTTCGAGCGCCATAGACAGCCCCGATACTGTACCAGGAACGAGAACAGCCTTAGCTGATTGACCATCAGTCTTTGAATCAAATGTATCCGGAATTGAATCTCCGGCACGGGGATAATAATTAATGTACGTGAGCTTGTGGGGTTCATTCAGATAAATGAGCATCCCACCGCCACCCCCTAATCCAGATGCATGTGGCTCAACAACTCCGAGAGTGATCGCCGTGGCGACGGCTGCATCGACAGCATTCCCCCCAGATTGCAATATCTCATACCCCAATTTTGCTGCAACTGGATGAGCGGCCACAACCATGCCTTGGGATTGTGGCACAGGTGGAGATTGCCTGGAGGCACACCCATAAAAGAGAGTGACAAGGGCGAATATTAGAACGTACCTATTTATCGTGCTCACACTTTTACCCCACTATATTTTAATAACTCACTCTTATTCTGTAGCAATACCAAAGATTTCTGAAAGCACAGATTTCACTTCTACGATTTTCTTGATAGTTATGAGTGGCACTTTATTGGATTCAGCTATTTTAGTGAAATAACCGTCCTCGTTTCCCCCCTCAACTACGACCAAACATGAGCCAGCTTCAGCAGCCACCAAATTAAACTCATCTGATAAACTCCCGCGTCGTGCTTTGCCTCCAATATGCATTGTGACTATGGGGATGTTCTTTTCCTTGGCAGCAGCTATCAATCCCTCAACTCGTTTGATCTCATCATCTTTATTAATTTTTGCCGCCCCTAGACCCTTTGTACTACCACCAGAAACAATAATAAGTGACTTTGATTTCTCCAGGAGTTCTGGTGTAGCAAGTTTATCAACTGTAAAATCCAGCTCTGCTTTTTTAGCCAATACTTTTACCATCAAAACATCAGCACTCTGCCCTGCTGTGGTGATCAGTATGGGTTGTTCAGCTTTAAAATCAGCGGCTATTAGACTGGAAATGAACAGCGTTACCATCAAGGCTACTACTAATATTTTAGTTCTTGCTAACATTGTATGTACTCCTTCTTAATTATTTTAAAAATGCCCCGACTCCCTGCTCAATTAGCTCATCATATAGAGGGAGTCCGTGTACTATGATCTGTTTTTCTGGATTATTGCTATTCCATACTTCAAACATTGTGGTCAAGCCCGCAATATGACGAGCCACACGCAATTTCAGAGGTAATCCTTCTTCTGGATAATCCACCTCTATTAATCCACTTTTTGCAGCTTGAAGATTATATTTATCTTTACCAGTCACAATGATATCAGATGAAACCTTCCCATGATACCGCCCTTGTAGGGGATTTGCGGATTCCATTAATAGTGCTGGTATCTTCAGCCCATCCCCCCATTCTCGATGGGAAAGACCATGGAAACTTTTGGGCGATGGCTCCAGATTAAAATTAATGTCTTCCATCTGTAAATACATGACAGTTTCAGCAGCGATATCAAAGGCCAGCTGATGGGCGACAATAGCATTAATTACCGGATACTCCAGAGAAGCTTCATGCATATCAATGGCCATATCAACCCGCTCCACCTTGAGGAGTTGCATAATTGCATACCCGATTATTTCAGTCATATTCCCATCAGGTCTACCAGGATAAGAACGATTCAAATTCCGTGTCTCCCCTCCTGAAAGACGCTGACCCGAGGGATAGTGTTCATAGACATCTGGATCAGGCCATTGATCAATGGAATTTGTATAGCGCGATCCATAGCGAAACCAGCGTTCACCTTCTGGTGTATCGATTTTAAAACGTTGTGGGTTACCCTCTTGAGGATCGTTGTGTGTGAAACCGCTGTTGTTAGCCCTGGGCAGAATAATTAAGCGACCCACTTCGATATCTATATTTTCTACCAGGCAAACTGCGCTTATGTGTCCAGCTGGTTCATTGGCATGTGTACCCCCAAGAATCAGTACCGTGGCACCTTCTTGATCACCTTCAAATAAATAGATATCTGTATCACCTGCTGTACCAGCTAGGTCGCTGAAATAATCACTTAATCGAAGTTTTTTACACTCATTTGCGTAAATCGGATCCGCGACATGCATGGATAAGAATTGATTCCCCACATAAGCTGATACAGATACAACACAAATCAGAATTAGTATACGCGTCCAATGACTTTTTAGGATACTCATTTTATTTGCAATACCCTTAGAATTAGGGGGATTAAAACAATCAAGTGCGTCAATTGCATTTTCCAGCTCTTCTCAGAGAATAAATCCTTCCCGGTCAAGATGAGGACAATAAATGCAATTCCGATATAGATCAATTTCAGCATTCTATACTCACAGGATTAGGTATTTTGCTAACCAGTTAGCACCAAGAATGATCATAATTCCATAGATGGCAGTAATAACGATATAGGGGATACAAATTCTTAATATTTTAAAATAATTTGGCTCATCAACAACTTGTGCTGCGAAAATACCGGCGAGTGCTGTCGGTGGCATCATATCACCGAGACTGGCAATTAGGGTTATGGCTGAAGCAACCATAATTTCGTTTCGTCCCAATAGGGCAAGTAGAAATGGAACACCCAGAACATAGGAAGCACCGTACGATGAGATAGCCCCAAATAGGGGTAAGGACACCGCAATAGCCAGGTATAGCCAGTAGGATGGTATTTGAACAATATTAACAATGAGAAAACCCCTAACCCCTGTCAGACTCATAATCTGAATGAACATCCCAATGCCAACCAATATTCCCATCACAGGCATGGCTTTATTGACAGCGTTTTGAGCCACCTTCCAAAAATTAAATGATCTCCCGGAACGAAATGCAAACAGACTAGAAGCTAAAAAGATCAGGGGTAAGCCCATGGAGGTAAAATCATTTGGAATGATTCGTGAGAGTGCCATGAGGATCCCCAGAACGAGAACTGGTAAAAAGAGTCTGAAGCGGTTTATATCTGTAGATATTTTTGTGAACTTTACGCCAATATCTTCTCGCTTTCCCTTACTTGTATGTGGTTTTGCTATGGAAAAGGTTGTGAAAAAGGCCAGTGGTAGAGTAGCAAAAAGGAGAGGTAATTCAAAACCTATGTATGGCATGTCAACCCCACCACCAATGATCATTGCAGGCACGTTAATGGGGGGAGCGATCATCCCAAATAGTGCAGCCATAGCTATAATACTCCCCGTTTTTAACCTGGGAATGCCATAAGCAATCAAAGCCGGAGCCACTACGGCACCAGTAGTGAGTACGGAAGCTGTGGAGAGACCTGTGAGCATTCCCGGGAGCATGATGAAAAGAGTTACTGCAGTTAAAAACATATAAGGATATGGATGAAAATAGTGGACAATAAGTCGACTGGCCTCCCCTAAGGCACCAGTTTCCTTGATAATCTCCATGAATATCATGGCTGTTACAATTATTAGGATTGGATCAAGATAGGAGACACTGCCTTCCACGAGATGGCGCAATGGTACACCATACCCTGATAGCAGTCCACCTGCTATTGATGCAAAAGCCAGAGAGATTCCAATTGGAAACTTACCCACAAATACAGCAATGGCAAAAAGCGCCATCATGGCGATGAGGACGAGGAATTCCGGGTTTAGCATCAGCAGGTGTTCGTTCTTTTAAAAACCGGAGCTGATGGAGAAGGTCTGCACACTGGCCAAATCTCCGTAGGGCACAAAAGCGTAATCGATCATGAGATCCTGTCCGTAAAAAGTGAGCTTCAATCCTGCACCGTATGAATATTTACTCAGATCATACCCACTACTATAGCCTCCCCGAATAAAGGCCAGGTCATGATAGGCATATTCACATCCCACATTAAGTTTTTCACTATCATCATTGGGATGGGTGCCATTCACTGCTAGAATTAAGCGGTTATTCTCTGAAGGCAGTATCCGGTCGCCTTTACCCATTATCTCCATGGAAGTGCCAATTTTGAAACTGGTGGGAAGCGGCCAGGGTTCAGTATGCAGTCGAACATCAACATTGGCATTCAAGGAATTTGCTTCATTGGGATCATATTCCCGAATCAGATCACGACCGGCTAAGTACATATTATTCCCAAAGTTAGTGAATGCCATCCCGATGACAATACCCTTATAGCGTGTGTCTAGATAGGTACCAATGTCAACTGCTACAGCTGATGCAGATTCATTCCATATTCGTTCTGAGATGTATTTTACGCTTGCTCCAAGTGAAAATCGATCGGTCATCCGTCTGGCATAGCTTATTCCTGCAGCTACACCCTGGGCATTCCAGAACTGACCGGTTCCCGTGGGGTCACTCTCAGTCGTGATCTCCTCATCTCCCACCGTCATGGCATTTATACTAAGCCCCAAATAGGAATTCGCGTTCAGGGGCAGGACCAGGGCACTGAAATCATGACCAGTATCCACCAGCCAATTCGTATGGGCAAAGGTCCATGTTGTGCGTTTCAGATTAGTGATCCCTGCCGGATTCCAATATACGGATGAGGCATCATCTGCTACAGATTCGAAGGCTCCCCCCATGGCCAGAGCGCGTGCACCTACGCCCACTTTCAGGAATTGGGCCACAGAGGTCCCCACTTTGCGGAACTCTTCAGCCCTACCTACCTGCGGTAGCGTTATCATAAGGGTCGAAACCAGCATCCAGATCATTGTATATTTCTTATTCATGATGCTCCTCCTACCTCACTATGGCCAGTTTGCCGGATTTCTGATCCCCACCCGGTGTTGTGATTAGATAATAGTAAACTCCGTATGATATCTCCTGACCGAAAGTATTGGTCAGATTCCAATTCTCAATTCCGGTTCCATCCGTATGATTCAATTCTTTCACCTTGGTCCCGCTCATGGAGAATATCTGGATATCACATTCTTCTGGTAGATACATAAACTTCAAACTGCTGACGTTTTCCATGGGGTCAAAAAGCGATGTAACCACATAAGGATTGGGTACAACTTTCACATCACTCAGAGCTCCTGCCTCAAGACTGTTGTCAACGCTAGGATCGCTGAGGCTAAAGCGTAGCACATCCCCGGTAAAATAGGCTGATGTGTTTTCGAATCCTGATCCATCTGAGTATGCGGAGTGATAGTTGATGATCGTTTTCTGTCCGGATACGGGCAAACTACCTAGTGTGTTCGCGACGGTATATACCAGTTTCATTGGCCATTTCCCCGGGAAAAAGCCGAGAGGATCAAAGCCCTTCAAAGAATCTCCAGCAATAGGGGTGCTTGACGGGTAGAGGACATCGCAGACGTAAAGATCATCACCGGCACTGAAGGCACCATCTGCATCTTTATCTTTGTAGGAACCCACGATCTGAACTTCTTCAGGACTGGTACGCCAAACCTCCATGGGCACCCAGAACATGGCAATTGGTTGGGTTCTGCTTTGGGTATAGACCCACGAGCCTGTGTCCGTGAAGCGTATTTCATAGCCCTGCACTCGGGAAGCCGTAGAGGATGTAGGAACATTTGTTACAGATACTGACCAGGAATCAGTGGTATCCAAAGCGCCCGCAGGTGCTAGATCCTTACCAGCCCCATCTGTGATGCTACGAATCGATCCAATTAACTGTGATGATTCAATTTTGATTTTCAGACCGATATCCTCTACGATATAGGTTGAGCCAAAGTTGACCTCCATGTCCGCTTTCAGCACACTGTTCGCAGATTCATCCCATACTGAATACGTTGTCGCTGGAAATCCGTCAAAGCTAATTTTAAAGCTTGGATCCACTGTATACCCATTCTCTGACTTGAAGTCGATGTACTGATCTGAATCAATGATCTCAAAGGATACAGTCCCCTCTCCTATGCCAGATATTTGTTGGGTTGCACTCACTTCACCGGGCATATAACCGATGGGGGGTGGTGCGGGAACCACATCGACAAAGCTTTTTTCAGCAGCACTGGTTCCCTTGGAGCTTTCATATGATGGAATGCCGGCATCAAGGTCACCCCTATCATAGGATGTCACCGTATAGGAGTAAGTAATGCCATTAAGGACTTCCGTATCTACAAATGAATATTTTAAACCTGTATTCTCACCGAGGAAGTTTGTTGGTGTGATGGGATCGACCCCACTAACCAAATTTGCCTTATCAAATTGAGCCAGTGGGACATACCCAATAACGTTTCCCTGATAATCTGTGATCTCATCACCCCAGGTAACCCCGCCATCCTCACTACGGTAAATTTTGTAGCCCTCAAAATCTAACTCACCCGTTGAAGGATCGGGTTTCATCTCAGCACTATTATCCCAGTATAGGATCGCCGATTGATCTCCGGGTACCACTCGTAAGCCTGGTCCAGGAGGAGCTGAAGGACCAACAAAACCAGCTTCGAACATCTTGATAGCCATTTCACTATTCTTGATAAAATCATCATCAGTGTCACCAACGACCACTGCAATAGTCCATTTCAGTGTATCACCGGGGGCCAGAGTAAAAGGACCAGTAGATATTATGTACACCCAATCACCACCTGAAGTGATTGTATTCAAATCATCAATACGAGTGTCTGATCCATGGAAAAATTCGCTTTTTATCAAAGCAAGGTCAGGATCGTTGATGTCGCTGCTCATAATTGGCCACAATTCCTCATCGGCAGTTGGACCAGTATCCGTGTAGTAATGGAAATCCGTGATGCCCATGTCGCGGGGGGTTTCAAGGTAGATGATACCATAGTCCATATCTTCCGCCCGACCGTCATTATTTGGCACTGTTGCAGCACCCAGATCACCATCAATATCGCGGTTAATTATAATGGGATATTGATCGTTCAGGCTGTACCCTGCTGGCGAAAATAGAGTTTCCTGACCGTAATCACTGCAATCAGGGTCTTGGTACATACCGATCCAGGCGCTATCTATGGTGATTGAACTGGTATTATGGATAAAGAACTCGTAGAATTGAAAATCATCGGCATAAGAACGTCCGTAACAATATGCCATCTGTTCTATTTCTATCCCCATTGGATCGCCCTGAACATTGCTGTCATCTGTGTAAACAGCATAGACATCCCTATCAGAAACGAATTCATCTGGATAGACATATCCAGATGTACGATCTCTTCTGAAATAACCCGGCCAAAAATGGTTTCCATCCGCATCAATGGGCCAGGTTACCGGTATATCACTATGAGCAAGATAAGGTGTCGTGCCATCGACATATTTCAGCATGGGATCTTTTCCACTACCATCATAATGGGTAGCGCCCAAACTACCGTTTTTAGCTATCCAGTCCTCGTTACCATTTGAACTAAAACCGTCAACAACATTACCATTATTACCATTCTTTGAGTTTTTTCGAACGCCGAATAGGAGAGCAAAATCATCCACCATAGATCCATAAGGTTCCGTTTTTGGATACCTGAAATTGTAAAAATCCTTCGACGGATTATTACCGGGATCCTCCAAACGGGTGTCCGTGATCTGTCCGTAATTCATTGTTAGATTACACAGCTGACCCTTATTCATGACACCAATGGCTTCATCAATACGAGCAGCCGGTTTATTAAGCTTAATTTTGGAGTACCATGGTTTTTTGGGTGCCTTGGAGACATCATCAATTTCCTGTGCTGACACAAATACACTGACAGCGATGATTGTCAAGATGACCTTTATGAATTTAAATCGAAATTTATTCACAGTTTTACCTCACGCTTTGTCAGTTAAAATTTTATGTACATTCCCAAACGGATGTCACGCGGTGGACCTGCATTCGCAGGATTCGCCTGACGATCGTAGCTTCGATAGTTCGCCGGTCCACCCCACCAGGGATCACCGGTAGCAGCCCAGACATATCTCACATTTAGGTTGTCCAACAGGTTTGTGCCTTTCAAATAGACGACCATTTTGGTTTTTCCCATTTGAAAGGATCGGTCCAGACGAATATCCAGGGTGTTGTTAAGGCCTTTGCGCTCTGAGTTTGTTTCTATACTTAATGCACCGCTATAGCTTGGTGTATAGGGCAGTCCACTGGCTATCTGGTATAGAATATTTAAACCGAAATTCTGCAATAAGCTTAGGCTATAATTCGCGGGAAATCGTAAATCCACATTTGCTGAAAAATCATGGGTCCGATCAAAATCAAGATAGAATTCACGCACGGGTCTCAGATGAACATCACCCTCACGGAAATAATACCCTGCCAAAGGATCAGAACCTGATCCCTGGGCTACACTATAAGTGTAGTGTGCACTCGTGTTAAGCAGCCGGCCTGCGCGATGTCTCAGGCTTACATCAAATCCTTTGATTCGTGCATAATCCTCATTGATATAGATTGTGTAATTATAGGGTTGTCGTGAATAATATTTCGTTGAGGTGAGATCACGTATATCTTTATAAAAGCCCGAGAAATCCAGCGCTAGGTTATCACTTACCTGGTATTTCCCTCCTACTTCAAAAGCGACAGTTTTCTGCGGTTTAAGGCCCGGATTTCCAATAATGACATCCGATTCCTCCAGGTTAGCAACAGCATTGTCATTGCGATAAAGATGGTAAAAATCTGGATTCTGGAAAAAATGTCCATAGGAGAAATGGAAGACCAACTTATCAGTAACCACATGGGCCAGACCAATTCTGGGACTAAGCTTGTAGCGCAGGGGTACGGCTTTCATTTCTTTGAAGTGGAATTGGGATGTTGAGGTTCCATCACCGTTATCGATCATGACCGTTTCCTGAATGTCACCCACATCTTCCCAGTAGTCATCATTCACCTTGAGGGCATCATACCGCACGCCTAGATTCAGCACCATAAAATCAAATTCCATTTTGTCCTGGATATAGAATGCTGCCTCTTGCGGTTGCCGTTCATAGAATTCAGGTCTGTGACGAAAGGCACCGGGCCATGGATCATCGATCGCATGCCTGAAGAGCTCATGTTGTTTAAGGTCAAAACCAGCTTTTATCTGATGAGCGAGGGTCACCTGACTTGTCAGGTCACCCTTCAGGTTGTAGGTGCTTGTTTCCTCACGATACCATCCACGGGCATCGCCACCCCTAAAATCACTTTCTGTTCCAAAGATATAGGCCAACTTGGTGTAGTCGGTAGCCACGGTGTCCAGCAATACCCCCGTTTTTGGGTCGAACGGGACATTTATTCCAGGAATATTCTGTTCCCCTGTCCTGAAAAGTCTTTGGAAGTGCAGGGTGTAAAATGTTTTTCTGCTCACGGTGTGTTGCCAGGTTATAACCTGACGCTGTGTTTTTGTTGTTGTTAAATCCTGATGACCAAGTAAACGCGTGTTGTAGTTCAAGCTGTCTGTTGTCTCATTTGTGACAGGTGGGATATATTTGTAATAGTGTGAGTAACCCATGAAGTAACGCGAGGTTGTTTGTGTATTAAATGACAGACTCGATAAATTTGAAATCTTATATTTTAATTTAGCAAATATTTGGTTTTCAATGGTGTATCCGTTAGGTAGGTATGTGTCATGATTGTCATGAAAGCCGGAAACAAAAAACGATAGGCGCTTCACACCGGGAACGGTACCCGAAAGATTGCCACTGAGACGCCCAAGTATAGGCACAAAAAGTTTATCCTCGGCATAGGGATGATCCAGAACACTGATGTGTTGATACTGGGATATCCCCACAGTATCATCAATTGCTGTTACATATCGCACGGCGTCCAGATATTCCTGCTTTTCCTCAGCGCTGAGCCCTTCAGTAAGATAGGACTCCAGCAGCCAGTCCTTCTGATGATAAGGTGATTGATTTATCATGTCGGTATCATATTGAAATTTCCCCGACATATCGCGGCCACCATCTTTTGTGGTAATATTAACAATTCCACTCATGGCTTCGCCGTATTCAGCGTTGAAGCCCCCCGTCAGAATGGACATCTCACTCACAGAGTTTATGTCAATCCCAGCTCCCAGCCCACCACCGATGGGATCCTTAACTAAAATACCATCGATGTAGTAGGAGACTTCCCCACTGCGGCCACCCCGGAGATGGAGACTACCGTCCTCCCCCTCCACAAACCCCGCTTGTGTGGCCAAAGCATCATTGACCGTTGTCGTAGGTCTTTTTTCAGCGATATCCGCGCCGGATATAATGGATCGCTTCGCGGTTATATCTTTATCTACCAGAGTTCTCTCAGCTGTTACAGTGACGAGTTCCCCTTCAATTGTACTGAATTCCAATGCAAATGTGACTTCTGTTGTCAAATCTGTTTTAACCAAAACGTCAAGAATGTCCTGCCCGCGGTAGCCAATCATGGTGGCTCGTAGGGTATACGCACCTGGAGGAATGTTGTTGATAAAAAAGCGTCCGTCCTCACCGCAGGAAGCACCCCACTCAGTTCCAAGAATTACTACATTCGCGCCAAAAAGAGCCTCCTCAGCCGTGCTATCAATGATTCGTCCCACAATTTTTCCAGTATTCCCCCCCCATGCGAGAGTGCTCAAGACACCCATGAGAACGATTATTTTTCGGAGATGCGAATGTTTTATAGCTGTCATTTTGACGCTCCACAGTCTTAAATAGTTTTGCTCTATTCCTGTAAATAGTCACCGTTTTTTACAAGAACACATAGCCCATAATAGATAATTATGAGAGATAAAATGAGGGCAGCACCTTCTCATGCTGCCCTCACAATACATATTTGCTACTTCAGGTATATCAGCTTGTTGGTGATCGTCCCATCACTTGTGGTTAAGCGTGAGAAGTAGACACCTGAAGCCAAAGATCCTGCGTTAAAGCTGATCTCATAGGTACCTGCATCCATTTTCTGATTCACCAGTTGAGCAACTTCCTGTCCCAGTGTATTGTATACATTCAACTTGACCTCGCCTGAGCTGACTATGCCGAACTCAATTGTGGTGCTTGGGTTAAACGGGTTGGGGTAGTTTCTCAGCATATCGTAGGCGACTGGTTGTATTCTTCCATCAATAGCGACTACTGCTTTCGGTATCAGGCCATAGTAGATGGCGTATGCATCACCGTCTGGCTCGAGCCAGGCAACATCAGCACCTGCGGTTCCCACTGTTTGACTGAGAGAAGGTGCACGAGCGGGTAAACCATCTGTATTGTAGCTAAGCTGGATTTCACCGGTCCATGTCGCACCTAAATCTGCTGAATTAACACCATAAATACGTCTGATATCATCAGTCCCAGTACCAAAAAAGGCGACATAAAGATCATCATTTCCGCCGTATACAATGGATGGATAGTCAGCTTGGCCACCTGGCATTGCAGTTATTTTTACCGGGTCTGTCCATGAATTATCCGTGGCTTTTTTGATATAGTATATCTGACCTTCATCAGGTGTATCATCAAAATCTGCCTCAGCGGTGTAGAATACAAAATGGCGGTTGCCAGTACCGTCATAGGCCAAAGAAACGGCATATATATCTACTGAATCCGCAAAAACAGGCTCTCCCGCAGCATCCTGCAGAAACTCGGTTGCACCCCAGCTACTCCCATCATATTCCTGGAACGCAGCGGAATATTGACCCAGGGGCCCCTTTGGACCACGAATGGTAACGCCAACTTTGCCACTGGGACCTGTCGCTATACCAATAAAACCGAGAGAATTATTGGGCAAATCCCCCTTCACTGTATCGGCAAAAAGGGTAACGGGCGTACTCCAGTTAGCACCATCATCACTTGACTTACTGGCATAATAGTATTCACTGAGACCGTCATTTTCCCAGCCAGTACTCCAGGCTACCCATAGATCACCATTACTATCAAAACTGGCTGCCGTATGTGCAGCTCTCAAAGTGTCCCAAGGTGCAGCGGTTCCTGTTACAGAAACCGGTGTGGACCAGGAGGTCCCATTGTATTTGGAGTGTACAATATTCCAGTTGCTTGACCATAGGGCATGGAAAACGTTATTCGCATCAGCAAGCACATTGGCATGACTGAGGACACGTCCTTCACCCGTGCCTTTACCAATGGAAACTCCCTCATTCCAAGTTGCCAGAAAATCGTCATAAGTCACTGAGTAGACCAATGAATCCGGACCTGCAACCGTACCATAGACCAACATGATATCACCATTGGCAGCACGGGCAATAGTTGAACCACCGGGCCAGTTCATAGCTCTGTCATCATCGGTCATGCCCACCTTGCTTGGCGAGGTTTGAGCAAGCACCAATGAAAACGCTGCTAAAAGAACTAAAACAATGTAGTAGCCAATTGCTTTTTTCATTCCTTCTTCTCTCCTTCTTTTGTTTCCAGCGTCAAAACCAGATAACAAGGCTGGCTGTTGAAGCTGATTTAATTGATAACTGTTTTATAATTACACTAATTTTGACTCTCTATTTGCAAGTTCTAAGCCAAGGAAAACTTGTACTGTATTAATTGGTTCCATTTGTTTGTAGTATTGGGTTCTAAGGAATTATCTGCATGATAAATTAGATTGGATTAATTCTATCACACAGTAAATTGTGTTCGGTTTTAGCACATGTGTGTATGAATAAATAACACAAATATGAAAAAGAATAATTTTACCAACCGTCTAAATTCAGCGATTATTATCCTCATAATGATTGTGATCATTAGCGCTATTGCACTATCAACGACTTCAATTATTAATCGCTGGAGCGACGAAGTTTTTTCATCACATGCAACCATGACAGAAATTGTTGCTCATCAACTTCAAGAATATTCTGAATCTGTATTGAATAGTTCAGGAGTACAGGCGATTCTGGAAAAAGAAACACTCAGTGATAAAGATCTATTCCAAATTGATTCCTCCTTGAAATTGCTCTCCAATGTGATGTTGTCTGAGATTATTGGATTGGAGGGTGGTTTCTATCTGAAATCATTTGATAAATTTCTGGGCTATGCCTACCCTACACTACCGCCACCAAAGCCTGCTTACGGGCCGCCACCTCGCTCGCATGACATCATCAAGCAACAGATTCAGCAAACTATTCAGCAGAACCGGACGATTGTAGAACAACATAAATTTGATCCGGCAATTTTTCCCCTGGCAACCGTGCCCATTTTATATCATGGCAAGGTCATTGGAGCAACCTGGGTGCGCATCCATATTGAGCGGAAACTTCCTGCCTATCGTCTAAAAGAGATCTTGAACGTAATTGCAACCGTATCCATCACAGGATTCTTTGTGGCAGTCGCCATTTTCCTTAGCTTACACAGAAGAACCCGCAACATCCGCCTGGGCTTGGAAACGATTCAAAAGGATCCTAGTTATCGATTTATCATTGAGGGAGGCACCTATGGTTTCATTGCTGAATCCATAAACGCATTGGTCAATAATTTGGAACAGGAGCACAGGAATCTACAAAAACTAGAAAAGGAACTGCACCAGCAGGACAAGCTGGCCTCGCTTGGAAAATTGATCGCTGGTGTTGCTCATGAAGTGAAGACACCTCTGGCAATTATTAAGACCCGAGTTCAATTATGGCAACATAAATTAACGACTACTGGAAAACATGATGACATTGTTGAGGTTGTCACTCCTGAGACAATGGAATTGGTCGTGGAGGAGATAAACCGATTAACCAGTTTGGTGAATCGACTTCTGATATTCAGCAAACCCATTAACTCTGATCTCTCAGAAATAAATATTAACGATCTTGTTCATCAGACAATTAATCTGATAAAAATGGATAACAGCCAAATGGAGTTCATTGAAAATTATGGAGAAAATATTTCGGCTTTGCCGATTGATCCTCAAGCCATGAAACAGGTCGTCCTCAATATTATTACCAATTCCATTCAGGCCTGTAAAGGTGTAGGTACCATACGGGTTTCAACTACTACCTCGGATAGTGGTGAAATCGTATTGGGAATAAGTGATAGTGGACCAGGAATGTCCGAGGATATCATCAGTAAAATTTTTGATCCATTTTTTACCACGAAAGATGACGGCTCCGGGCTGGGACTATCAATCTCCTACGAAATCATCAAAGCCCATGGGGGGCAGATAGATTTCTACAATGAGCCAACAGGGGGCTTGACCTGTAAAATAAAACTATACCAGACATAGGGTATTCTCATGAAAAAATTAATTCATATCGTAGATGATGAAGCCTTCATGCGCCGGAATATCATTGATGCACTAGCTGGGAAGGATATTGAATTTGCAGAATCTAATAATGGGAATGAGGCAATTAAAGATCTTGAACAACGACAACCTACCCTGCTACTTTTAGACATAAATCTGCCTGGCCTGGATGGTCTATCAGTATTGAAGAAAACCAAACTACTCTATCCTCAATTACCAGTTATTATGTTAACCGCCCACGGAACCAGTGAACGTGCTATTCGTGCCATGAAAAATGGGGCGTTCGATTACCTCGATAAACCATTTGAACTTGATGAGTTCCTCCTCATTGTTGAACGAGCGCTGAATTATAGCGATCTACTAAATGAAGTACAGCAGCTGCGCTCTCAGAGGAAACAAGACGGGCACCTCACCGGCAATGAAATAGTTGGCCGAAGCGAGGTCATGCAGGAGATCTTTAAACTAATCGGCAAAGTTTCAATTTCAGATGCTCCTGTTTTGATTGAAGGTGAAAGTGGGACAGGTAAGGAGGTGATCGCTGATGCCATTCAGCGTCATTCAAACCGGAAAGACAAACCCTATATAAAAGTTAACTGTGGAGCTTTGCCGGAAACATTGCTGGAAAGTGAAATATTTGGGCATGAGAAGGGAGCTTATACAGGCGCTCATTCACTCGTCCTGGGACGCTATGAATTGGCAAATGGTGGTACCATTTTGCTTGATGAGATCAATAGCATGCCCCTCTCACTACAGGTGAAATTGTTGCGGGTACTTGAGACGGGCACCTTTGAACGTCTTGGCGGTGGCAAATCTGTCTATTCGGATGTTCGCGTAATCGCCATTACAAATAGTGAATCTGAATCTGAAGTGGCTGCGGGTCGCTTACGGGAGGATTTGTTTTATCGCTTGAATGTTGTTCGGATAATTGTTCCCCCCTTACGTGAACGTATCGAAGATTTATCACTTTTAGTTGAGCACTTTATTAATAAATATTCCCCCGATAGAAAAATAATGATTTCGCCAAAAACTTTGGAGAAAGCACAACAGTATTCATGGCCAGGGAACATTCGAGAATTAGAAAACACCATCCGCAGTCGCTTGGTTCTTGGACAAGATAATGTGTTATCATTTGATAAAATTGACTCTCATGATAAAGCAATATTGGATGATAAATATAGAAACAACCTGAATTTTAAGGAGCAGATTTCCAACTTGGAAAAGGAGCTGATTGTTTCTGCCCTTCATAAATGTGGAAATAATAAAGCTCAGGCTGCACGTTTATTAGGTATAAATCGGCGCTTGATATACTCCAAGATGGATGAGTATGAAATCGAGCATTAATGAAACCTTGTGGGTGTAAGCTACCTAAGTCGGACAAAACTACTTCCTCTGCTTCACCATGGTTCGAACGCAATTTGCCATGCATGCCACAGATATAAGGTTTGGGAGTACGCCTTGATAGAGTTTTGAATTATTCCAAATAGAGCATCTTAATTACCTGACAGTACTCTCCCGCAATTATTTTTGCATAATATAGCCCGGTACTGATTGTCCTTCCATCGGCAGTTTGGCCATCCCAAACCAGTTCATGCCACCCAGTCGTTTTGGGACCTGACTCAAAGGTCTGAACCAGATTGCCATGAAGATCATAGATCCGAAGTGCGACATATGCATCATTGGGAAGCCCATATTTAATCGTTGTACTTGGATTAAATGGATTTGGGTAGGAAAATGCTGATAGGTGGTGAGTAGAAGTCATATTTTCCCTATCCTCATTGTCGATTGAAACCGTCCCCAGATTCTCCTCACTGGTGATCCTGATTGCATCTGCTACGACATAGTTGCCTGTTGTAGCGGCATTCGAAATCGTCACAGAATAGGGGCTTTCTGCATTGAAGCTGTATGTTCCAAGCAGATTCCATTGACCATGTTTTGTAGTTTGATCCAGGTAGAGCGTATCAATCCCCAGGGCATGGTGGATAATAAAGGGTGTATCGCCTGCCCTGTTCGATGCTGCCACCCACCAGCCGAAAACATCTGCTTGAGTCACGGAATTTGCCATGGTGAAATTAAATGTAGCTGTCTGGCTTCCATCACCATTGGCATTTAGAATGGATGGTGTCAGTCCCCAATAACCCAGATTAGCAGAAGGGAACCATCCATCTCCCTGAAGCACGCAACCCATATCACCAGTGTCGATGATGATCTCATGGGAAGGGGTTGCAGGAAATTGAACAGAATCAGCATGAACTATAGCCAAAATGCTGGGTACGGACCTTGTCTCTGAGGGATGATTGACATAATTACCTCCAATAGCCATTCCTGTAGAACCTCCCCCATCCAGGTTCATCGCCTCAACACACCCCAGGTAAATCATTTCACTAGCCAGTTCCGGCAGACCCAGCCCCTGACTAATGCTCTGCCTACCATCCACAACAAATAGAATGACATGATTGTCTGCAGTAATTCCCACAGCCGTCCGGGGATCTCCATTATCAAGACCCACACCTGAGTCCCAGAATATTTCTTCATTGTAGGTGACATGAACTGCCCCATTCTTTAGCAGGGTTGGTCCACCTCCAATGCCAACTAGGATATTTTCCAGAGGTGAACCGTCACCCGCTACTGGTGCAGGAAGTGGGGTGGCCTGATTGAGACTGTAGTTCATGGGAGAGCTAAAGCCATAGATGTTCTCTACCTGAGTACCATAGTGATAGATCCAGCTGACACTGGCCTGACGATCAACATCTACCGAGAATAGACTCCTCATCACGGGATATGATTTACTGGTTCTGGTAAGCGCAGCAATATTCTGTGCCACCACCTCATTGGGGTAGATCACTGCTGAATAGCTCACATTCCCACCGAAATAGCCCCCATTGATGGCTGCATAGGCGCCAAAGCTTTCCGTGAGATCTGGGACATTGTCATTGGTAGTAGCCATATAGGAGCGAACCATGAGATCCGGCTGATTGAGATCCACGTCCAGATACCAGGCAGATGCGATGGGAGTACTGCGAACACCCTTGAATAAACGCACACCTTCAGGAAGACTGTGATTCGAGGTATGTTCCTCCCAAGTCAGGGTTTGGGACAAGAGCACAGAGGATACGACGAATGAAAGAATGAGTGCTCGACTGATTGTTGACATGCAAATTTTCCTCATCCTTAATAAAATATTATCAATGGTCGAAGCGATGGAAGGGTAAATATAGTCAGTTTATGACTGAGGAGAATTGTAATTTGTTTCGTGTTTTGCTTGCTTATCGCACATCTACGCCTCGCTATGATAGATAAAGGCAGAACTAAGTCCGAAAGTGGCCTGGGGATCAAGAGCTTATCTAATTGTGGTAATGTTAATCGTTGCGGCAAGTTCTTTTATTTACCGTAGAAAAGGATACCCGTATCGCCATTTGAATCTGTCCAGGCTCGGTACATTCCCGTCGTATTAAATTCCATCACCCGATGTCCACTTGGGTCAAGCCCAATAATCCCTCCCGTCCCTCCAATATCTGTAAGCTTACCTTGAATCACATGTTGAGAGGATTCCTTCAAGCTTTGATTCCCATATTCTATCCCGGCGCTAATATCGTGAGCAATCATCAAACGCATAAAATATTCACCATGCCCAGTGGCAGAGATAGCGCAGGTCTTATTATTGGCGTAGGTTCCCGCCCCAATAATGGGTGAATCCCCAATACGCCCGAATCTTTTATTTGTCATGCCCCCCGTCGATGTACCGGCTGCGAGATTACTACCCTGATCCAAAGCTACCGCACCAACTGTACCATGCTTTTCAACCTTCTCCTCGTCAATATCTCCCCTTTTTGCAATTAACTGATCCCAGCGATGTTTTGTCCAGAAATAATCAGCGATGACTGTGTCAATGCCCTGTTCCCGGGCAAAAGCTTCTGCACCTCTCCCGGCCAGCATCACGTGAGGTGAAGCATCCATCACAAGACGAGCTAATGAAATGGGATTTGCTATGGTTTGGACACCCGTCACTGCACCAGCGTTCAAACTTTTACCATCCATGACCGAAGCATCAAGTTCGTTGGTCCCTGCCGCTGTGAACACAGCTCCCCTGCCTGCATTAAATTCAGGAGAATCTTCGAGTATACGAATCGAGGTTTCGACAGCATCCATAGCACTGCCACCTTCCGACAAAATCTGCTGACCGACATCCAGTGCTTGCTGCAACGCAGAACGGATCCGACCTTCTTGTTCGGGCGTAATATTTTCCGGTTTAATTGTTCCAGCACCACCATGCAGGACGAGGGACCAATCAGGCGGTTCTGGATCAACACTGCATGCCAGCAAAAAGAAACCAAATACGCAAAGTCCCAACATTCTCATCATTTACTCCTGTTATTTTAAAACCCCTTTAAACATGATCGCGTGTGAACAATATATTATTGTGTACTCACTATTTCAAAATATGTCTGTCATCGTGTGATGATGGGATATTAATTTACAAATGACATCATCGAATCTATTTACTCTTTTTGTTTTAAATCACTGGATTAGCTGACTTTATTGAGCCTTCTAAAAATACTTGACATACCCTACATGTCAGGTTATCATCGTAACATATTTTACACAATAAATATTTTATGAAATTTATTTTACATTATGAACATTGATCTCCAATCTCTGATTGATCGGTTTCTCGATCTCGCCAAGCTTAACGCCCCCTCTGGGAAAGAACGTCCTGTGGCAGACTATATCCTGGAGTTTGCACGAGCAAAAGGACTATCCTGTGAAGAGGATAATGCTGGAATAACTGGTGGTACTGAGAGTGGGAATGTCATTATCACCTATGGAGATGGTGGTACTACCTTGTTTTTATCCCACATGGATACGGCGAGGTCAACAGCCTCAGTTTCTCCTGTTTTACTGGACGATCGCATAACATCTGATGGAAAGACGGTTCTTGGTGTAGATAACCGGGTAGGCATTACCGCAATACTCTCGGCTCTGGATCTGTTCACATCTCAAAAACTTGAGTCACCAGGATTTACGATTGTCTTCACTATCTGTGAAGAGACTAGCCTGGCAGGATCAACAAACTTGATCCCCCATCAAAATATTGAACAGGCTTATGCTTTCGACTCAAGTCATCGTCCTGGCCTATTCATCATCAAGGCTCCTGGAGCAAAAGAATTCAAGATCGACGTGCATGGCCGCGCCTCCCATTCCGGAATAGCACCTGAAAAGGGCATTAATGCACTGAAACTTGCTGCGAAAGCTGTTAGCGACCTACCGCTGGGCAGAATTGACAGCAATACGACCATGAATATCGGTCCCTTCCATTCTCATGCAGCCACTAACGTGGTCCCTCCCCGGGTGGAATTGGTTGGTGAGATTCGATCAGGCAACAATGAGCGAGCCAATGAAATAGAGGATCAGGTACTCAAGATATTCAATCAGGCCCTTCAGGGATCCGGCGCCAGTTTTGACTTCCAATCTGAGTGGGATTTTCAACCCTATGAGATCGGTGAAGATGCTCCTGTTCGCAAACATTTGGTTAAATGCATTACGAACCTGGGAATAAAAGCTCAGGCAGTGTCTTCCTTTGGCGGGAGTGATGCTAATGTGCTCAATGCAAAAGGCATCCCCACCATCAATCTGGGCATCGGCGCCCAAAACCCACATTCCAATGATGAATTCATCTTATATGAAGACCTATTAAATAGTACTCGAATCGCCCTGGAGTTAATGAAAAATGAAATTTAGACTCTTTCTATTCCTCCCTGTCCTGGCTTTGATGTCATGTGACCAAAAGCCCTCCTCTTTTGAGAATCAAGGTCATTTAATGATCATTGGCGGTGGTAAACGAACCTCAGAAATCATGCAAACCTGCGTTGATGTTGCCGGTGGTTCTGACGCCCGCTTCGTAATTATTCCCCAGGCCAGCAGTGAACCCCTTGAGACTGCTCTATACCAACAGGAAGACATTCTCAAATATGGTGCAGGAGAAGTATCCTACCTCATGCTGGACAGCAATAACGTTGATGATGCGACACACCTTGAACAGATTAAGAATGCCACAGCTATCTTTTTCTCAGGTGGCGATCAAATTCGACTCACCCGCCTGCTATTAGGTACGAAATTATTAGATGAGATCAATGAGTTGTATCGACGAGGTGGTCTTATTAGTGGGACCAGCGCAGGTGCTGCCATTCAAAGTGAGCTCATGATCACAGGGGAAGAACTTCTAAATACAGATGTGGATCGATCATATGGTACGATTTCACCAAATAATATTGAGCTTGTGCAGGGTTTCGGATTCTTAACTGAAGCAATCATTGATCAACACCACATCAAAAGACGTCGCAATAATAGACTTATGAGTGTCGTTTTGGAGCAGCCAGAATTATTGGGAATCGGAATCGATGAAAGTACGGCGATCCTGGTGAACCCAAACCGGACCTTCGAGGTTTTGGGAGATGCTACTGTGATCGTATACAACGCCAGAAGTGCCAGGAATATCCGGGTAGACAAGTTAGGTAATTTTGCGGTTGATGATATGAACATCGATTTGCTCATGAGTGGTGACCGATTCAGCCTGATTACAGGAGAGCGTATATATTGAACTCCTTAGCGAAACATAAATCACCTGACACTTTTGTAATTCTTCTCAGCATTCTGATTCTTATTGCTGGATTGACGTGGATCATTCCTGGTGGCGTTTTCGATACACATGAGGTGAACGGCCGGAGCGAGGTCATTCCAGGCACTTTCCATGAAATTGATAGCAATCCGCAGGGGTTCGGCGCCGTACTGATGGCACCTATCCGTGGTTTTGTTGATGCAGCCCTCATTGTGGGGTTCGTGCTCCTTGTCGGGGGTGTCTTTGGCGTCCTACAGCGCACTGGGGCAATCACAGCCGGAATTTCAACCCTGGCAAGAGCCCATGATCGATCTGCGCTAGTGAGAGCCTTAATCATTCCTCTGTTTATGACCATTTTCTCACTGGCTGGAGCAGTCTTCGGAATGAGTGAGGAAATCATCCCCTTTATCATCATCTTCGTTCCCCTGGCCATCAAGATTGGTTATGACAGTATGGTTGGTGTCGCAATACCATTTCTGGGAGCAGGCGTAGGTTTTGCCGGTGCTTTCCTAAATCCCTTCACCGTTGGAATAGCCCAGGGGATCGCAGAAGTTCCGTTATTTTCAGGTTTGGGCTATCGCTTTATTTTGTGGATAGCAACCACTTCAATTGCCATCATTTACGTAATGCGTTATGCCAAACGGATAAAAATAAATCCCACCCTAAGCCTCACCTATGAAGATGATATCCAAAAAAGAGAGAAGTACTTAAATCAGGCTGAATCCACTGAATTATCCCTGACTATCGAACACCGTCGAGCCCTGGTGGTCTTTATTGCTGGCATCGTGGTACTGGTCTGGGGTGTATTGGCTCGTCAGTGGTACATAGAAGAGATCGCAGGTCTTTTTCTAATAACCGGAATTCTAGTCGGGTTAGTAGGCCGATTGAGCAGCCAGGAAATTACCAGTTCTTTTGCAACTGGCGCTAAAGACCTAGTCATGACTGCATTAATCATCGGACTGGCCCGTGGCATACTGATCATTGCAGATGATGGACATATAATTGACACCATGCTGAATGCCTTATCCTCCCTCATTATCAATTTGCATCCCGTGGTTTCCTCACAGTTTATGTTCATCACCCAAACTTTTATTAATTTCTTTGTGCCCTCTGGCAGTGGACAGGCGGCTCTAACCATGCCTATCATGGCGCCTCTGTCTGACCTCGTTGGTGTTTCCAGACAAACTGCAGTTTTAGCTTATCAAATGGGTGATGGATTTGGTAATATGATCATCCCAACTTCAGCTGTCACAATGGGGGTTCTCACGCTCGCTGATATACCCTGGGAAAGATGGGCCAAATGGCTGCTTCCCCTGGAATTAATATTTTTAGTCCTAGGTCTTCTGTTCTTAATCCCGCCTTTTGTTATTGGCTGGTAGGAGATCTATGATATTTACTAACAAACAACAGGGAGGTTGTAATGATGAAAAAAGTTAACCGGGTTAGTTTGGTACTTTTAATCCTGCTGCCAGTTCTAACATTTGCCCAGGTTTGGGTGAACTCTGATTCTATCGGGGTTAAAATGAAAGATTATGGCGAAATTGAAATCTTCGGCCCAGTTATTCCTGGAGATTCTACCAAGCAGATAGACAGAATAACAATGCTGGTCGGGGTGGCTCAGCACGCCGTTTTTGATTATTATGAAGATGCAGATGAAGATGTTGCTGCCATGGCTGTTGCCAGTCCAACGCTAAGTGACATGGAAGGCTTCACATCGATTAACAATTTCTACTCATTGAGTCCGCCAGACGTTCTGGTTTCCATTTCTCCATATAGCTGGGATAGCGCAGAGTTCGTTATCGTTAAGGCGGTGGTCGAAAATACAGGGAGGGCAAGCTTTAATGCACGGATTGGTCTGGATGTCATCTCACAGATAGCAGGAGATTATGACGGGATTCATACCTGGCTGCCAACTAGTAACACCATTGATATGAGTCGTGAAGGTGAAAATCATATGGGACTCAAATTTCTCTCCCATACCATGACATCCCTCAGTCAGTTTATCTGGTTTTCAGATTATTCTGCTGCAGGTACCGATTCGTCTCTCTGGAACTGGATGACGGCAACTGAGATTGACACCGTTGCAATATGTACCAACCCTGACGATGGTTTGGTTTCCATACCCGCTACGGATCCGATCAGCATAGGGCCTAATCAGAGTGTGGATTTCTATTATTGTGTTGCTCGTGGTCAAACCCAGGCTGCCATGGAGGCAAATATTGCTGCAGCTGAGGCACAAGCATTGACAAGCTTTGGTATCGTTGTTGATGTTGCCGATGAAAGAATTCAGCCTGCTGAATTCAGCTTAGCTCAAAATTTTCCCAATCCTTTTAATCCAAGTACGGAAATTAGCTATGCCCTGCCCGAAGCTGGGCCAGTCTCTCTCAAAATATTCAACCTTCGTGGGGAATTGGTGAGGACATTACATAATGGCTGGATGAGTGCTGGAGCACATACACTAACTCTTGATGCATCCGAATTGGCCTCTGGTATTTATATGTATAGTTTGACCAGTGGGTCTACCCAGATAAGCAGGAAGATGACACTACTCAAATAAGGCATATTCTCCCTGAATCAGGCTTGCCCTGATTCAGGGAGTGTAAAGAGGGATAAATGGTTCGATCACAGATTCGAGCAGTCCATCTAGAGTTGTCGGCGAACCAGAAGGTTTTAGCTGAATACATTCTTGATCATCTTGAGGATATTCCTTTTTGGAGCGTCCACACCTTGGCGCGGGAGGCTCGGACTAGCACTGCAAGTGTTGTACGCTTCGCCCAGCGTATTGGGTTCGCAGGCTATCCCGCCATGCGGGATGATATTGTTCTTCTCCTAAAAAGAGATCTCAATCGAGATTATGTATCGCGAATTCAAACTTTGGATGGCGATGTTTTAAGTCTTGTTGCGAACCAGGACGTTCAGGACATTAATGACAGTTTAAATCAAATAAATCGGGCTGATTTCAAGATAGCAGTACAACATATTCTTGCTGCAAATAGGGTTTATACTGCTGGTTTAGGTGTTTCTCACCTCATGTCGGAGATTCTTGCCTATCAACTTAAGCAGGTTGGTGTTCACGCCGTTTCTCTTGGTACGGGTGATACCAATTTCCTGGAACAGTTAGCCTTTTTTGAGAAGCAGGATGTATTGGTTGCCTTTTCGTATCCACCCTTCTCCAAAGATACCATTAAACTTGCTGAACTTTCCAAAGAGAGAGGCCTGAAAGTAATCGCTATTACGAACAAACCGGCTGCCCCCATAAGCTTCCATGCCAATATCTCTCTGCCAGTTACCAGTAAAAATATTTTATACACAAATGCCATGGCTGCTATTTCGGTCATCATCAATGCTTTGGCCACTGAATGTGCACATCTTGATCCTGCCAGAGCAAAATTAATGTTATCACACTATGAAATAATCAATGGAATTTCAGATGAGCCTACGAGCTAATACCTTAAAATCTATCCCACTAACCAGGTTTATGTGGCTCCTGCTAGCCATCATAGGCATCCCTTTTTCACTCTCTGCTGGTGTCACCGGAAAAATCACCGGAAGCATTATTCAAGCCGATACAGGAGAGCCACTTGTGGGGGCCACAATTCAGCTTGTAGGAACCAATTATGGACGAATCTCCGATATTGACGGACGATTTATCATCTTGAATATATCTCCGGGAATCTATGATCTGAAAATATCCTTCATAGGCTACGAAACCATGATAATTGAGGATATGGACGTTAGAGTAGATCTCACTTCCAGAATAGATATCAAGTTAAACCCTGCTGTATTAATGGGTGATCAGGTAGTAGTTGTAGCGTCCAAGGCAGCCATCAAGATGGATTTAACGGCCTCCATGGGCGTCGTTACAAAGGAGCAATTTGAAGCCCTCCCCCTTGCAGATGTGGGTGATGCCTTGTCCTTGCAGGCAGGTGTTGTGGGATCGGGTTCAAATTTGAACATACGCGGTGGCCGATCGAATGAGGTCGCATATCTCATTGATGGTATGTTCGTGCAGGACCCGCTATTAGGGGGTTTCGCCACAGATTTAGGAAATGACGCAATTCAGGAGCTAAGTCTGCTCACTGGTACATTTAACGCGGAATATGGAAATGCATTAAGCGGTGTAGTGAACATTGTCACGCGAGAAGGTGGGAGGAACTGGAGCGGCCGCCTGGAAAGTCGTATTGGCGGATTTCAATCCAGGAGCAAAAACCAGGATCAGGATACACTCAAGAATGAAGGAAGCCGGGTCAACTGGTTTCTAAGTGGTCCGCTTTTAGGAGAAAAGCTGAGACTCTTTGCCTCTGGGGAATTTACAGATCATAACAGCTATCTACCTTTCGGGTTTAGACTTGAAGATTCATATTTTGCCAAATTGACTTTTACCGGTATTCCTCGGCTCAAGATCAACACAATGTATAGAGCTTCAGGCCGATCATATCAGCGATACAGCCACAGTTGGGTCTATATCCCCGAACAATATTATCAGCATGCATCTTCCAGCCAACAAATTGCCATGAATCTGACGCACACCTTATCCGAGCAACTCTTCTATGAAATTCGTATTTCCCAGTTTGAGCAGACGAAAAGACAGGGAGTATGGCTGGACACAGATTCCACTGATCACTGGATGACCGTTGACGAGTACGTGCCGTGGAACGAGAATGAGCTCAACTCCGATGCAGGGAACGGATACGAATTTTATTCTTTCGCAAACCCACCCACCTATGTGGATGGTCGCAGCAAAACATTGGATTTACGTGGAGATATCATATGGCAATTAGGTCGATGGAATGAGATCAAAGCAGGTCTGCAATATAAATCCCATGATTTGAAGCTACTCGATATCTATGATCCCAAACGGGATCACCCATATATCGATGATTACGAAGAGGCTCCTTATGAAGCAGCTGCGTATATACAGGATAAAATTGAATTTCCTTACCTGGTCATCAATCTTGGATTGCGTTATGATTTCATGGATGGGAATGCATCATTTTTATCCAACCCCTTGGATTCAACAACGGAATTTACTGCGAAGGCAAAGCGCCAAATCAGTCCCAGATTGGGGATTGCTCATCCCATTTCTGATCGTACCAAGATTCATTTTGCCTATGGGCATTTCTTTCAGAACCCTGAATACCAGTATCTCTATGAGAATTCACAATACGATGTAACCGTCCGGGAACCCCTGTTTGGTCAGCCCAATCTGGATGCTGAAAGAACAGTAGCTTATGAAGTAGGCCTCTCCCATCAGTTCAATGATGCCCTTCTGGGTCGTTTCACCGCCTATTATAAGGATATTACCGGACTCATCGGAACCCATTATTTTCCGCCTTACACAGATGAAGCGCCTGACCGATATATTGGCTATACTCTCATTGTGAATGAAGATTATGCCAACTCAAAAGGTTTTGAGGTCAATTTGGACTATGATGCTGGAAATCAAATCTCAGGAAGCATTACGTATACATTCTCCGTTGCTAAAGGAACAGCATCCTCAGAAGGTGAGCAATACCCGGGTACCTCGGAGTCCACACGCCTCTATTATCTTGATTTTGACAAAACCCATGGATTTAATGCTTTCGGAAGTTGGAGATTGGGTAGGGATCAAGGACCAAATATTGGCGGTTTTTTCCCCTTTTCCAATACCGAGATCGGTGTTATCCTGCGGACAAGTACTGGTTACCCTTATACACCCAGTGGACGTGATGTTGGCTTTGTTGAGCCAAACTCTCTTCGACTCCCCACCACCTACACACTTGATATGGAAGCTGGCAAGAAAATCTCAATGCCTGGCAGCCTCTATTCCAGAATATTTCTTGAAGTCTTGAACCTGACCAATGCCTCAAATGTGATTTATGTCTACTCGGATACCGGTGATCCTGACTATACGCTGGTAGGAGGATCCAGTGAGGAATACATGCAGGACCCCTCTAACTATGGTCCCCCAAGAACCTTTCGTTTGGGTTTGACCTTGGGCTGGGAGTAGAATTATGACAATCACAAACACAAATTCGAGAAATGTCCTTCGCTACCGTATGCTGTCTGGCATGCTGACCTTCGTGCTCTTCCTTTCATCAGGTTCTGGCGTAGATAAATATCGCGATCGAGAGATTGGTCCGCGTTCCATTTCAAAAACAAACGGAATTACAGATAGGGCTGCCGGTACACATAATGGCAGTAATATTGGTTTATTCTTCGAAAATCGTGGCAAGCTTTACCCTCGTCGATTGGCCGATGGTCCCTCTGGTGAATTTCCCATCAATAGTGGGCATCACTATATCTATCGCATCAATCCCATGGTTGGAGTTGCACCGGATGCCGCCTCAGGAAGGCAGGCCAATGTCTTACAGGGACGTTATACGGAGAACGAAGAATTCGAAGCCATGGGTGGGTTTCATAATCCTAATCTGGCCAGAGTTGCTTTTAGCGATCAACCCAATACCTGGCCCAGCTACGGCTGGCCCATACAGGATGATGAAGGTAACCCCATCATTGTATCTAGTCAGGATAGCTATTGTGTCTTTGATGATGCCAACAATACGGTTGAACGATTAAACATCCAGGTTGCCCAGACTGGCTATGCCTTCGGCCTGGCCTATGCTGAAGATCTGCTCTTTTTCACCTACGAGCTTACCAATAACAGCGCCACATCCTATGATAGTGTCTATTTCGCCATGTATTTGGACTTTGACATCGGGAATATTAGTGGTGGCGATCCCGAATATTTGGATGATGTGTTGGGCTTTGATCAAGAAAACGATTTTGTAACCCTGCGTGACAGGGAAAACTATTCAGCTGAATGGGGCGGTGCCACAGGCATCATCGGCATGACCTTTTTAGAGACACCTATGCTTCAGGGTACCATGGCGGGCGTAACGGAGCTTCACTATAATCTGGCTTCAAATGACATTGATGATGATAGTCTTCAGATGGTCATCTTATCAAGTAATCAGGATTATTTGCCGGTGAATTTTCCACTGGAAAATTACGTTCATACGGGAAGTGATGGAAATACCCATATTGACGATGTTAATCTCATCGACCCCTCACTATCAACTGAATACGTCATCACGATGTCATCTGGACCATTCACTCTAGGACCAGATGATACCTTGAAATTTATCACCTGCATCGTTGCCGGTGTAAATGAACAAGACCTCTATTCCAACCTGAGTGTGGCTCAGGATCTTCATGCCCTGGATTTCCAGACTCCCAAACCACCTGTGACACCCACTCTGAGTGGATTGACCGGTGATAATGAAATTACGCTCTACTGGACCAATGCTGTTGAGAATACGCCTGATAAAGTGACGAATATTTTGGATTTCGAAGGATATAATCTTTACCGCAGTCTGGACCGAGGGATAAGCTGGGATCAAATCGATCGAAATGGATTCCCTGACACTGGACCAGACCCTGTTCCCCTGGCCAGCTTTGATCGTAAGAATGGAATAGGTGACGATCTCGGAATACAATACGCTTACACGGATAAATCGGTCATAAATGGTTTTGAATACTGGTATTCGTTGACTGCCTTTGATCAGGGCGATTCAAATATCACCAGTCTTGAAGGTGCCATCGGGAACACGACTGATGCGGTGAACACCATCAGTGTCATCCCTGAGTCCTCTCCCGCAGCTGTCGTTCCAGCCAGCACGCAAAACGTCTGGCATTCAGGATTGGGTAACTCTAATTATCAGCTTGACGTCACTCCCCTGACATACAATCAATTGAATAAGTACAACTACATGCTCTCGTTCGACTATACCTCCCAATCCGAAATTGGTAATCCTGGTGTCCGTGCCATGGCTGTCATATCCGATTCCTCTGCCGCTGGGAATGACCACTATGGCATCGAATTTGTAGAGAACGGTAGATTTAATCTATATAATATGAGTACGGGGGAAGTTATCAGAGAAGGGTATCCATTCAGAACTGGTGTCCCCTACCCCCTCACAGCGAACATGAAAGTGGAATTTGAGATCTCAGATACATCGAGCAGCCCGCATTCTGGAGATTATCTCAGTCTGGCTTTTTCGGCATCGCTGCTGCGAACAGATGGCGCAGATACCATCACCGTTATGCATACTCAAATATTTGACACTGGTACTCAACTGGTTTCTGATGATGGACTATTATTCAGCTTACATCCCCAAGAAGAACTCCAGAATATCAACATCCCTCCCACTCTGGATTTTGACATTGAATTCGAGGTGGATGATACTGCTGCTCTCCTGGACACAAGCTACCAGATCCTGATTGATCAGATTCTTTCTGAAACGGGCACAACAAAATTGGTTTTGAGTGTTCGCACACTCGATTCAGGTAATGCAATTGAGGTAGATACACTTTCCAGCGGATCTTCATTGAGTTTTAATGGGATCATAGCAAGCATTAGCTTTAGCGAAGATAATCCGCCACCTGTCGGTACAATGATAAGCCTGGCATCTCTGCCAAAATTAGGTCCAGGTATTCAAGATATCTTTCATTTCGGGATCGTGGACAGACACACAGATCCAGACTTGATAAATGCGTCCCTTGATGCAATCAGGGTTGTCCCCAACCCCTATGTGATCGGATCACTCTGGGAGATTGAGTTTGGCGAATTAAGACGAGAGCCTTTGCGTCAGATACAGTTCACTAATCTTCCCGAAGAATGTGACATCTACATTTTCACCCTTGCTGGTGGTTTAATCAAGACACTCCACCATCAATCATTTAATGGGACAGAGACCTGGGATTTACGGGCAGAAGGTGGCCGTGAAATAGCTGCAGGGATTTATCTCTATCAAGTCCGAGCTGATGGTTTTGAATATTTTAATAGATTTGCGGTGATAAAATGAGACCAAACATATCGAAACTGTGTACAGATACTTTCTGCTTACTGATGGTGGTAACGTCCCTATCTGCTCAGAACCCAAATCTGGGGTCGGCCACAGCCCAATTTTTGAAAATTCCAGTAGGGGCCAGATCTGCCGCTCTGGGGGGGGCCATGACTGGAATGTCCACGGATGCAAATGCCTTATTCTGGAATCCAGCTGGAATCACTCAGGAGCACAATCAATCCCTGCATTTCTCTTATATACCCTGGATGACCTTTTTTGATCTAACCGCCGTGGCCTACACAACAACTTTACCCGAAATTGGCACTTTCGGCTTCCACATATTGGCTTTGGGCATGGAAGAAATGGAGGTGACAACAGAACTCAAACCTGATGGCACTGGCCAGTATTTTGATTCTCAAGATTTTGTGATTGGTGCCAGTTTCGCCAAAAAGTTAACTGATCGTTTCAGTATGGGTTTCACGACGAAATATGTCCACCAAAGGATTTGGAATGAGACCGCTTCTGGTATTGCCTTTGATGTGGGCACCCACTACAACATTGATTTTCAGAATACCAGCATTGCCATGTCCATGAGAAATTTCGGAGAGGACATGCAAATGGAAGGTCCTGATCTACTCCTGGTTCATGACGACAGTGAAATCTTTCCCAATCGCTTGCAGCAGGCCTCGAAAGTTACTGAAAAACATCCCCTGCCCATAAGTTTTCAATTTGGGATTGCATCCGACCTGCTGAGAAATGCCTGGCTACATTCTCGCATCTGTTTAGATGCTGTGCATTTGAATGATGACGAAGAACAGATCTATACTGGTATTGAGACCATTTTAGCTCAGCGCTTTATCGTTCGCGGAGGCTATCAATTCAATAATGATGAGGAACGGGGCAGTCTGGGAGTCGGTTTGAATCAGCGAATTGACAACCTGGTTCTCAAATTAGACTATGCCTATGTGTTGCATGAACATCTTGAAGACACACGCATACTCTCTGTGAGCTTGCTTTTTTAAAGAATCCTAGCGTGTCCAATATGTGCATTGCAGGACGATTTTAGAACGATGTGGATCCATAAATTTATTCTCAGTTATTTTCTAAGCATTTGTCTGCTAATGGCACAGGGAAGCCTGCTTCTGGTGGGCGGTGGTGGCGAAGACTATAGTGACTGGTCCGATATCCCATACGCCTGGTTTGTTGCTCAAGCTGATAGTGGAATTGTTATCAATATTGATGTGAGTTCCACCGCCAGCTGGTATACCAACTATTTTAAGAGCTTTGGGGCAGATCCTGCCAGCCTGAGCCTTCAGATCGCCACTCGGGCTGCCGCCAATGATCCTGCCACGGCTAATTTGTTGAGATCCGCTTCAGGAATCTTTATTGAAGGCGGTGATCAATGGGATTACGTGCAAACCTGGGATGGAACCCTTGCAGAGCAGGCCATCATAGATGTTTTTAATGCCGGTGGTGTCATCGGTGGAACCTCTGCCGGTCTGGCCGTGTTGGGCGAGGTTGATTTCACAGCGCAATATGGAAGCGTGATTGCACCTGAGGCATTGGCCAATCCATGTAGATCAGATATCGCCCTATCAGAGCATTTGCTGCCCCTCCTACCTGGTGTACTCACGGACAGTCATTTTCATAGTCGCGGACGTCTGGGGAGATTGATCCCCATGCTGGCTCGCTGGGAGCATGAGACTGGTGAATGGCTCACAGGACTTGGTATTGCTGATAATACGGCGGCTTGTCTGGAAGCAGATGGTACCATGACGGTTTGGGGGGAAGGCTCCGTTTCTGTTCTTTATGCTGAATCCAATGTGACCAGCAATGTCAACTGTGACTCGCCTCAAGAGCTTACACTGACATCTCTGCGCATGGATCAGCTCGTTCATGGATCAAAATACGATCTACATCAGAAATTATTAATCGATGGAGCAGACGCCATTGTGGAAGTCACACCTGAATCCAACCCACATATCTATCAAGCCCTCACCCTCAATGGTGCGGCAGACAGCACTGCAAGTTCTGGGGAGTATCAAGTTACCAATCTGACAGGGAATCTGGCAGCCTGGCGTGGAAACCTGGGATTGTCAGTTGGGAGTGAGCATTTACCGGGAACCGTTATCATGCCACGTGTATGGCGTGAGTATGATGAATACGAGAACCGAGTCGTTGGGACGCTCTGGGCCATTGGTCAGCACCCTGGTCTCACCGGTATATTATTGGATTCAGATGCTACGGCTGTAGTGGATACAGAGGGTGTATTGACGCCCAATGGCCAGGTCTGGGTGTTTGACAGTCATCAGCTCACCCATAGCGGATTCCCCACAGATCACAACACCTGCTATGGTGGTTTGATAGGTCTGCGTATTCATATCCTTGATACCGGCCTTCCCTTCGATCTGACGTCCCTCCACCCTGTAAGCACCCATACCAAAACTGCCCTGTTACCGGTAAATCATCTCAGTGTTTGGCCCAATCCATTTAATCCGTCTACAACCATACATTACGGTTTGCTCGAATCAGGTCGAATTGTCCTGAAATTATTCAATATCAATGGACAAGAATTTGCAACTCTTGTGGACGTCATAGCAGGTCCGGGTGAGTATTCCTATTCATTGAAAGCCACTGAACTTGCGGCTGGGATTTATTTGACCTCCTTAACTTCAGGCCATCAGACCATTGTGGAAAAGATGGTGCTTATTAAATAAATCCGGTTTAATCATATCTGAGTGTGTACGCGATCACATTCTTCTGTGCTTAAACCTTAGCTATGTTTTGTAGGAATATCCTGAAGACACGCGCATGCGCACCATGAGTTTGCATTTTTAAAAGGAAGCCAAACATGTCCAATCTGCACCGACCCGTAAGGTTTTTAGTTAATGTTAGTATAGGCCTATTTCTGCTACTCCAGATTGGTCTGAGTGAAGCATCCGCATTGGGTCCTGAGGTGAAGAAGCTGACGAGCTATGCTGAACTTTCTCAATGGCTGATCAAATTGGATCAAGATCCCCTCTTTACCATTTCCGAAGCTGGTAAGACTGCCCAGGATCGATCCCTCTGGCTGATTCGGGTGGGACATCCGAATCAGAAAGCTAACTGGAGGGTATTCCTCTATGCCCAGCAGCACGGAAACGAGCCCGCTGGCAAAGAGGCACTGATCCAGATCGCACGGTCTATCAGTGCAAATCACAATCTACTACCCAAAGGGATGGAGTTGTGGCTCATGCCCATGGTCAACCCGGATGGGGCTGAGCTAGACCAACGCAGAAACTCACTGGGTGCCGATATCAATCGTGACCATATGATTCTAAATCAACTAGAGACCCAAGCTTTGCATCGTTCCTTTCAATTGATTAAGCCTCAGTTAGCCATCGACTGTCATGAATTCGCTCGGGATAGCGATGATTATCGTGAAAAAGGCTGGCTGGAATGGACAGAGATCATGATGGACTTTGCCAGTAACCCTTTGTTGAATCAAGACCTGGTGTTGCAGGGTGCTGATCTGGTGAAGCGCATGGGTAAAACGATGAATAAAAAGGGCATTCATTTTCAGCGTTACTTTGTAGGTGGCGTTCCCCCTAATGGTGAACAACGCTATAGTGCTCCGGATATGGATGGGGGTTTAAATGGGGCAGCTATTTATGGAGGGCTCTCCTTCATAATTGAGGGTGGTGTCTATCGATACAATAATACGGATAATCACGATCTCCCCAGGCGAGTTAATAACTATACGGAATTATTATGGTCAGTTTTGCAGGATAAAAAGGTTCGCAAAAAAGCTGGCATAATTATGAATGAAGCCGGTCACACTGAGCTAAGCGACTGGTTGGCAACCAATTACTTCTGGGCTCAATCATATCCCTCGAGAATAACTATTCCGGTAATTGATTCAGTCAGTCTGAAAACGATTGAAATTGAAGCTCCAAATTTTATGACAGATCTGGTGATCAAAAAAAGTGTGTCGGTCCCACAGGCGTATCTCATACATGCTGAATACACCTCAATCTTTTCAGAACTTTTAAAGCGACACAAGATCGATTTTGAAATTATTGAGGAAACGAAAAAACTTCATCTCGAGTTATGCCTACTCGATACGGTGGAAAGTGAATTTGATGACCTCTATCATCGCTATGGAGGACGAGTCATCACGCATACCGAACCTGGAAGGACAATCCAAGTCGAGCCTGGTTCTCTTCTCGTTAGAATCCTACCCCAGAATGCAAAACGGGTTTTAGCACTTCTTGAGCCGACCATGCTCTATGGTCTTTATCAGTATCCAAAATTTCGGTCCACAGTTGGTCTTGACAGATATCTCCCTGTCAGAAGAGTAATTAATCTAGTTCCAGATAAACAGTAAAAACAGGTTTATGGTGAATTCGGCTTACGCTTCCTCCGCCGATCTTGGCATTTCCTCAAGTGCGGCCTGGCAGGCAGGAGTAGGTCAAACCTGCGGCCATCCCCCGCCATCGGCGGGGATCGGAACCGGAATGTAATGGATGGCCTTCACTTATGACTCTATATAAGGGTTTGCATACGATTACAATCTTTCCCTTTAGGCACATCAACCGACGACGACCCCCTAAAGAAAGATTATTTAACAAAGGCTAATTAGTTTCACTGCGTGTCAATACTGCGATTGTGGATACGGCTCTTGATTTCTGTGTACTTACTCTCAGTCAGATCATAGTAACGGAAGGGGAGCAAGCTCAGGAGGAATAAACTAGCCGTAACCAAACAAAAAATCATCCGAATGCCAAAAACTACAGATTCAGGTTGTTCTTGAGTATGAGTAAAGCCTGAAAAAGACAGAGTAAATCCAATGAGACTGGGACCCAGCGCGTAAGCTGTTTTTTGTCCGCTAGCCCAGATACCTGAGAAAACACCTTCACGGCGTAAGCCGGATTGAAGCTCGTCGAATTCAATGGTATCAGGTAGCATCGAAAATGGAAATAATTGGAAACTGGAAAATCCAATCCCCAGAATAAACATTTGTGTGAAAAAGATCCATGGATGATTCGGCTGTGTGAAAACAAGTGAAAACAGCATCAATGTTAATAGCGCCATTCCCAGCTTATAGGCACGAATCTTACCCAATTTCAAGCCAATCCGAACCCAGACAGGAATAAATATAATTGCGGTTATAAACAGCACTCCTGAAACGATACCGACGGAACTGTCTGGCATCTTCATGACATATTTTACATAGTAAATCTGGCCTGCCATCAAGATACCAATGGCTATAGACTGGATGGCATACATGGACATGAGCATTTTGAAAGGGGTGTTCTTGAAAGCAATCTTGACCTGCTCTTTGATAGATATTTGTGGTTTATCTGTGACAATGGTCCTGGTTCCCCTGGTTCCCCAAAAACCTGCCAGACAAAAGCAACTTATCAGAATGCCCAGGACTAGACCCATCATCCTGAAACCTGAAGCACCGCCGCCGCCCAGCTCCACCAAAGGCATGGCCAACCCGCCAGCCAGTAAAACGCCGATGGTAGATCCAACCATCCTGAATGAGGTCACAGACATCCGCTCGTTATAGTCTTCTGTCATTTCAGCTACCATGGCAGAGTATGGAATATTATAAATTGTAAAAATGGTGCAGCTGAGGGCGAAGAGGGAACTCACCCAGAGGACCGTTGCCGTGCTCGATTGTGTCGTAGGAGCGATGAACAGCGCAAAAAATATCAAACCGAAGGGAATAGAGGCAAATAATAGGTAAGGGCGTCTGCGTCCCCAGCGGGAATGTGTTTGATCTGAAATGGCACCCATAATAGGATCTGAGATCACATCCCAGAGTTTGGGAATCAACAGCGCCATCCCAGCTACGGCGGGTTCAATCTTCAGGACATTGGTGAGGAAAAAGAGCAAAAACATACCGGTGGTGACGATAAATATATTGCTTCCAATGTCGCCTATCCCGTACCCTATCTTCTGACTTAGAGGCAGTTTTGAATTCATGAAGTCTCCTTGCGAATTATCCAGACTTGACAGTCGACACCAGAGGTAAAGCTAACCTGATGTTATGTCAAGTGCATGCAATTAAAGGTGTATTTTTGTATGCCCTCTATCTCCGCTTCGCTACGATAGATAAAGGCAGGAGTAGGTCGAACCTGCGGCCATCCCCCGCCATCGGCGGGGTTCGGAACAGGAATCTAAAGGATGGTCTTATTTTATGATACTATACAAGGGTTAGGAGGGTGTTTGCGACAAGCGTTCCCCGTACTTGCACCATGAATTCAGCCAAATATCACACATCTTTTGCGCCAATTGATATCTTTCGCTGAGCATTCTATTTATGGTCAAGAATTGAAGCCCGCTCTTTCCAATTGAAATTCCATATTCTTTTCATTATCCGTCAGATGCAGTTATTGGAGTGGTACTATCAAATATGCTGGTTGCCCTTGGACCCTCACAAATGAAGGAAAGGTACGGAGACTTTATAAATGGATATGATTCAGGTATCAATATTTTAACTTCACGTTGAATAGCAGTTCTATCAGGAGTGTAAGATGGCCCTACAAATCGATATTTCCAAAGAGTCTAAATTTGACAAGCATCTTCTTCGTCTCTGATCTTCATGGTCGCATATCCTGGTATGAAAAACTTTTCAACGCCATTGAGGATGAAAAGCCAAACCTGGTTCTCCTTGGTGGTGATTTACTCCCCCATGCCTTCAAGTCATCCATCGAGTATCCCAACTTTATCACCGATTATCTTCAAGTAAAATTCTTACACCTGAAAGCTTTGCTCAAAGACCAATATCCAAAAGTCATGCTCATCATGGGAAACGATGACCCAAAAGCTCTGGAGTCAGAATTATTACCTGCAGGGGCTGACAATCTATGGGAATACATCCACGACAAGAAGAGCACTTGTTTTGGCTATACCTTTGCTGGTTACTCATACGTTCCTCCTACTCCATTCCAGTTAAAGGACTGGGAACGTTATGATGTGTCAAGATTTGTTGATGTTGGTTGTGTTTCACCTGAGGAGGGGATACACACGACTCAGACAGATGCCTCAACTTTACGGTATACAAGCATTCAAAAAGATTTAGATCGTCTGTTTGATCAGGGTGATATGTCCAAAACCATCTGCCTTTTCCATTCACCGCCCTATCAAACGAACCTTGATCGCGCTGCTTTGGACGAAATGATGGTTGATCATGCACCTCTTGATGTCAATGTAGGGAGCATTGCCATACAAAGATTTATCAAGACAAAACAACCAAAGATTACCTTGCATGGGCACATCCATGAATCTTCTCGAATTACTGGACAGTGGCAGGACAGGATTGGCGAAACTTATTTATTTAGCGCGGCCTATGAAGGACCCGAATTGGCTATTATTAAATTTAATTTGGAGCAACCGGATCAGGCGGAAAGACTGCTCCTCTAAGTTTTATAACTTATTTACCAGCTAAATGTCCCATTTCAAGGGGCTGTGCTGGATCCGTAATGGCATCTATTTTCATGGCAAAGCTATCTCGATTATTAATGTCATCATCCGTCACTATGTGAATATCAAGAAGAGAAGTCGATTTAATACCTGTGCATAAATAGTTCATCTCAGTGATACCTAGATCCCAGGCATTTAACCAGAGCATCAAATCAGCTTTCTGTTGTTCAGACCCACGAAAATGAATCAATATATCAATATCGCTATTGGGACCTGCGGAGGCATTTTTAACACTCCCAAACACATAAAAAGCCTGCACGCCGAATTGTTTTGGCTCTAAATAGCCTGCAATTTTACTAACCATCTCCATGCGCCACTTCCAATGACTAAAAGCATCAATGTGGGTAAACGTAGATTTTAATCTCCTGGCAAGTGCAACCCCTTTTCGGTCTGGCTCAACGATTTGAGCTTCAGCCCTATTTTGAGTTGAATTCATGTAGACAGCCAACTCCTGACCATTAAACGATTTTTCCACATCAATTACTTTAATAGTTTCGGAGAGGGCTGCATATTCTGGCAACAAATGCTTAAGAATGTTGCCTGCCTCCATGAAAAATGCTTCGTTAAACACATTGCCGTATTCATCTGGGTATAGAGGTAGGTAGCGAATCGAGGCTTCTACCAAATCTTGGAAAAAATGAGTCCCAAAGGATAGATCTGGAACATAGCTCCCCTGTTTCTTGGCTATTTCTATAAGCATAGATGTATTGCAAATGTCTGAGTAAGTGACATTAACTCCCAGCTTTATGTCACCGCGGCTACCCCAACGACCTGGTCCCATCAGGATAAAACACCTTCGTGGCAAGAGCTGATTCAGTTTACCAACTGCCCGCCCTACATTCAGTAACTCTTCCCGGGAGCCCAATTTGGCGTAGTTTTCAGGATCTACATAGACAATATGAGAAATGCCTTTCACCAGTCCATTTGACACAAAGCGACTGGCAGAGAAAATTATTTTTTCTTCTGACACTTCAGCAGGGATATCAACGGGCTCATATTCCTCCCCGTAACTTTGGGGTCTGCATTGGAGCAAGTAGAGATCATCTCCATCAGAGGCAAATTCGATATCAACTGGGACACCAAGCACATCCTCTAATACCTTGAGAATAGCATGCATCTGGTCTATAAATTTGGTCTGTTTCTTGAGGACATCGAAAGTGACCACCAAATTAGATTCTTCCAGATTATCAAGAAGGGGCATGATCTTACGGAATCTATCGTTGTCCAAAATTGACATGACATCAGTAATACTTGGATATTCACAGGCAATCTCTTTCATGAATTTCCGGAGCTCAATAGTCTCAAATGAATTTGATTTTAGATTGATAACATCTATTGCTTTTGGTGAATATCGGATTTGTTCATCGAGCGTCGCATTTACAGAGAGCTTAGGCTGTCCGGGAGCCATTAGCGCAGGGTAATCATCCCCAACACGGTCAACTGCTCCTGTCCCTAATCCTGGGACCAGTCGGATTAAACCATCTTCGGGCTTAATTCTGGGAGACCAAAGAAAGTCATTTTTGCTTAATGCAACACCAGCATAAGCTGGGAAATAGTAGTTTCCTACTTTCTTACCCACTACTTCCTGGATCATAATTCCCATCTCTTCATGGAAATCTAGCAAGTTCCTTTCAGCGCGATACTTAATGGGATCGGGACCAAACATGGATGCATAAACTTCTGCAATGGCATCAATCAGTGCAACCAAACGCTCTTGCTTGGAACCCTGATTAGCGATAAAAACACTACGGTACTTTCCAGCAAAAGCGGCTCCCAATCCATCTTCTAACAAACTTGAACTTCGAACGATAAGTGGGCTATCTCCAAAATCATCCAGAGCGAGGGCTAATCCTTTCACAATCTCAGGAGGTAGGTGTGAATTTTTGAATACTTGAATCACATGGGGATACTCAAATTGAATCTGAGAAATTTCTTTATATTTTTGATCAAAGACTTCCTCAAGGTTGTTATAAACCAGAAAACTTCTACTTCCATCAGATGTGATGTACCAGGTCTTTGGCGTTTTGATCTTTTCCAGTAAAGCTTTGTGCTTAATATTCGCTTTGAGAATCTTATCCGCAAGGGCAACACCGGCGCTCTTTCCTCCCAGCTTTCCACTGCCTTTAGCCGGTGTGATGACACGATTTAGCAGTTCATAAAAATCATTAACATTAAAATAGTTTTTAGCAACGTTGATAAAATGCGTCTGATCAGAGAGCATTCGGCGTACCAAAGAAACTCTAAACGCCTTTTGACGTGGCACTGATAATTCAGTACCTGTTGGATCCAAATGATGATAGCGTCCAATGGCGTCGGAGATATCGTTCAAACTACTTTTCGTATCGCCTAAAACATTGACAAGGAAAGCTGACTTCTCTTCTCTGATCCATTTCTGAATGGCTTGCAGTGTCTGATTTTTACCAAGCGTATCCACAGCAATCTGGAATACACGCTCACTGATTGGCAAGAGGTCCTGAACCAGCATTCTTTTCCGGGGCTGGTTTAAATTTTCGACCAGACCTGCATCATCTTCCTTATAACTTGGGCTAAAGTGTTCTAATAATTCTTTGGCCTCTTCACTCCCACCCAGGTACAGAAAATTAGTCATTTTCCTGGAAAGGCGTGCTAAAAGTGGGGAGTCAGTATTTCTAAGGAGTTCCAGAATGGTCACCCACTCATCGTCATGATATTCAAAGCCTTTATTTTTGTCAAATAGATCCCTTAGCTGGCGATGTTGAAGTGCTCGATTTAAGTGACGAGCAATCGCTTTTATCAAATCCAATTCTTCTTTTAGAAAGGGACCCTGATGCTCCTTGGGGCGTTTTTCCTCGTAGAGGACATAAACCGAGCCCACCTTCTCATCTTGAATAACAATATCAGCCTGCAGCGACCAGGGAGTTTCTTCACATTTTCCACTACAATAATCTTTCTCATTGTATGAAATAGTAGCATGGCAGATATCTGGATATTGCCAGCCACCCGGTATCACCTTTACAACTTGCTTTAGCAAGTCATCAACTGACATATTTGGTTGATTCAGGATCTCATCTATTTCATAGATGCATCTCAATTCTTTTTCTCGCTCTCTTAATTCCTGGAGTACAAGCTCAGAGCGTGTTCTTTTTTTGATATTCATTTACTAATTACTCCTCGACCACTCCGACCATCTACCCTAACCGTCAATGGTTTTTCAAGTCTGACGTGTTTAACGAAGTCAGTCTCAGCTACACAGGTTTGTCGGTCTAGCCACTCCCAGTCGAGGCTATGATCATCTGAATGCCGGACTGAAAAGTAACTCACACCAAAACTGGTGATATTATGAAAAAAATGGGATCCTTGACTAAACTCTTTATCCATTTCTGGTAAAGTTGATTCAACAATTACTTTGGCTTGTGATATTTGTCCCCACGTCACCGGTGTCCCCAACCAGGGATCGGAGCTCCCCCACCTGCCAAAGCCAACCAAAAGATAGTGGGTTCCGCTTTCAATAGCTTTTGTATTAATGGTTTCTATTTCATGCGCAATCTGAGGTGTAAATTTTGCTTCAAACGATTGAGGCTTAACAAATACAACTTGATCAATATTACTATTTTCACCATTCCCCAAGACACGTTCTGAAGCCAAAAGAACCTGATCACCTGAGAACTCATTGTCCTCGATAGATATTTCATCGTCTGAGGCTAACAGAGGCCGAACCTGAAGTAATCTGAATTTTGTTGGATGAAGAGTGATGGCAAATTCAATCTCAACAGGCGAGTTCAAGGCATCCCGGCAGTGATTCAATATATTTTTGACAAATTTACTCAGTGGAAATTGGTTGTAGACAAGGATTGGAGCAAAAGTAATCATTCGAGGACCAACCTCAGCCAGCCCTATATTAATTCTATCATTTTGGGGATCATACGTTGATGCAAGTGAGCTCAAAGTATCATCATACTCTGCTTCTTTTAATCCACACTGGATCAAATACTCAGCCTCATCGATGGGATTATATTCTGGAGGAGGTCCCAGGTTCACACTCCAAAATTTATTCTGTGTTTGCTTCAACCATTCGCTTACATCCAGGAAGGGCGGATTTGCTCGTGGAGCATTGGGTGTGAACCACCATGATGGCTCTCCGTCCACAATTGTCTTGCCCAGGCCAAGAGCCAAATTTACAATTCCGTCCTCCGGCTTTGAATGATTCGATGGATAGTAATTAAAAGAACGGGCAACACCTGAAATATCAGGGTAATACCTTTCAAAATGAGGTTTTCCAACCACCTCTTGAATGATTACTGCCATCTTTTCGTCTAGCAGACCTTTACCAATTGCTTTTCTGTAGTCCTTGGCAGCTTTGAAGAACGTAGATGCATAAACAAATTTAATCGCTTCTGTCAGCTTTCGAAATCGGCTATCTGTGTCGCTTTCGTTGTTGGGGATCATCTTCGTCGCATAAATACCTGCGAAGGGTGACTCAAGAGCGTCCTCCAAAATACTCGAGGACCTTACCGCCAGAGGGTGATGAACTTGATCAATGATTGCCTTGAGATCACCCAATATTCCAAACGGAAGATCGAATGTTTGGAAAGCATGAGCAATCCGTTCATCAGACTGTTCCAGCAGCATTTCGGAACTCACCTGATTCTGGTGCATAAAGGTGTCGAATACATCGGAGAGTATGACCGCCATCGAGGGAATACTTAAATCAATTTCTGAGAATTGATCAGCTTCGAAGTGCTCAGCGAGGTGCTTGCTAATTCCAACCAAGCCCTGAGCCTTGCCACCCAAGGCTCCAGATCCGATAAGGGATGGTTTTGTTTGACCCGAGAAAAGTCCTGATGAGGACGAATCTATTTTATCTCCGGTTGGTGAATTATCTATATCGGTCACCCCGATCTAATTCGGTTTGCATGGTTGCCCTCTATATCCAACCACGATCTTTTGATGCCTGTACAACTCTGCCAATGGCGATTACATAGACGGCATCCCGCATATACAATTTATTCTTCTTCGCTAGATTGCTAACGGCAATATATGAAGCAGTCATCTTGGCATCTAGTTTTCCAAGAACTTCATCTCGTGGCCAGTAATAGTTCATATTACTCTGCACTTGCTCAAAATAACTACACGTAACCCCACCAGCATTGGCCAATAGATCAGGAATCATGCGTATTCCACGATGTTTAATGACTGCATCAGCTCCGGGTTCAGTGGGACCGTTTGCGCCTTCTGCGATAATTTTCACCTGGTCACTTATAAGGGATACATTGTCTTTTGTGATTTGATTTTCAAGTGCAGCAGGAATCAAAATATCAACATCCTGACTAATCCAATCTTCACCTTCCAGGACCTCATAGCCAAGATCCTGGGCCTTTCCCCTATCAATTCCGCCAAAGGAGTCTGTGATTGACCTCAACTCCTCTAGGTCAATTCCATCTTTTTTCTTAAAGGAATAGGACTTTTGATCACCTTGGTCCCAGCTTGAAACGCAAATTGTTTTTCCGCCCAACTGGTGATAAAGCTCAATTGCGTATTGGGCAACATTCCCAAAGCCCTGGATACTGGCGGTGGTATCCATTGGTCTAATATTTAATTCTTTGAGCATCTCACGCAGAGTAATGATGGCTCCATAACCAGTGGCCTCTTTTCTGCCTAGGGAACCACCAACACCCACAGGTTTGCCCGTTATAAACCCAGGATAACGACCACCAAAAATGGCCTCATATTCATCAAGCATCCACAGCATATGTTGAGCATTGGTCATCACATCAGGTGCGGGGATATCTGAAACGGGGCCAATATTCCGGGCTATCTGTCTTACCCACCCCCGGCAAAGCTGTTCCTGTTCGTGTAAACTCAGATTATGTGGATCACAAATGATCCCACCCTTACTACCTCCTAATGGAAGGTCTACAGCAGCAGTTTTCCAGGTCATCCACATTGAGAGTGCTCTCACAGTATCTATTGTCTCCATGGGATGAAATCGAACCCCGCCTTTTCCAGGACCCCGGGCATCATTATGCTGAACCCTGAACCCTTTAAAAATCTGCATATCACCAGTATCCATCCTGACGGGGATGCTAAAGTGATATTCTCTCATGGGCGAGCGTAACAGGTCACGTGAAGCCTGATCAAGTTCCAGCATAGATGCTATATTATCAAACTGTGTCTGTGCCATTACAAATGCGTTGAAAGCTGGGTTGCTCATATTTCTCTCTACCTTACAGTTGGTGCCAGTAATTTGAATTACGGCCAAGTCAAATAATTAATTTTCCACAAAGTTACATTTTGCAAATATCAGTCCAAGTTTATTCGATTCAGACGAATTTTAATTGAAGTCACTCTCACAGAGATCATCCCTAATCACAATGAATCACATGGTAACAGCCTACATAAATAATAGTACATAACGATTGTAACAAACTGTATAGCCCTTTGGCATTATGGACATGAAAGGCTAATTTATTAAGAGAGACAGTTGGCTAGTTTGTATGCTTGAAAGCAGCACAAAATGAGTCAAAAATCAGAATCAGAAAGACGAGTTAAAGCGATTCAATGCAACACTAGTCGTAAATATTCAGCAGTAGCTAAAAATCAGGATTGTATTAGAGGGTCTTCGTGGAGAAGACAGCATTTCCCAGAATCTGTATTATAGATGAAGCAAGGATTTCCTTGAAGAAGGCAGCGCGTGTCAGAATCAGGGTCGTTCGCCTTCCTCCGCGAAGTTTATCCTGAGTTTATCGAAGGACTCCGGTTTGAACGCTAATTTCCCTGCATGCCGCAGGTATATGGTTTGGGAGTACGCCCTCTATCTTCGCCATGCTACGCTAGATAAAGTCAGGACTAAAGCAAGCCAGGACGCTGAAGCCATTCACGACCAGCAGTGTTTTTGAAATATTTTTCACGTGCCCTTGCTTCATCACTTGACGTGAAGGATTCGTGGTAATTTACTTTCCAGTTAGATCCTCTTCGGGTCCACTTACTCAACCCTGAATTATGTTGAATTAATCTTCTTTCTATATTCCGCGTCATTCCTACATAATTCAAACCTTCAATCGAGTGAATGACATAGACAAGCCACTGCACTTTCTGCATGATTTATTATCCCTGATTTTAAGCGATTAGTGTTTTTTGCTTATTTTTTGGAAGCTTGCTTACCGCACATCTACGTTTCACTACAATGTGTAAATACCCACCTTGTTCCAGTAAGCTTGCTTATCGCACATCTACGTTTTACTACGATGTGTAAATAGCCACATAATTGTGAGAAGCTTGCTTATCGTAGTCCCCCAAAGGGGGCGAAGATAAGTACGCCCGGCAGGAGTCGAACCTGCGACTTTCGGTACCGGAAACAAAAGCCTGGACTCATTATATGTTACTATACACGGGATTGAAGGGTGTTAGCGACGCGCGTTCCCCGCAATATCCCCATTTTGTGCACCCCACATTTTATTACTTTATTTAGCTCTTCTAAGGATTTGATTTCTGATTGAATTCGTTCTGAAATCTACGTATAACCGACAATACTTCATTGAATTGTGGGACTGGTCCAAAGAACATTTCGCTCTTCATATTAGAATAGTCTTTGCGCCATTCTGGTAATTGATCTTCGGTGGGCAGAACCCTCAGGTGACCTGGACGGAGAGTTCCATAATCTACCCAAGTAATATTGAAATAAACTTGCCTGTGAGCGGCTACTCGTTCGAACAGCGCCACATCATCTACTGCTTCCTTTGCAATACCAGCTTTGATCATCTGGAACAGATCATAATAGTGCCTGGCGAGATAGGGCTTGCGCAACTTCTTATCCTTTGGACGAAAAGTCTCCTCATGGAGGAGCATTGCCTTCTCCCAAAATGTGCGTTTCGGAGCCACCGCAGAAACAGGGACTTTAGAATAAGACAACAATTCCGGAAAAGCCTCGCTTATATACGGCGAGACCAAAATATCTAGTATTGGTTCTATATCTGATCTTGCACCCATCTCGATCTTCACAATCCGTTTGATGTATTCATCACCTACAGGAAAAACAGTTGGATAAGTAAACAGTAAGGTTTGTTGATCCGGATCGTCTGGGTCTTCTTGTAGCTGCCAGGGATGATCCAAATCCAAGCTCGTACTAATGGCTGCTCGCAATTCCGGCTCAAGTGTTTCAGCTATGTACAGTTGACAAGTCTTTTTAAGTCCCTTTAGACGCTTTTTCTCTTGGCTACCTGTAGGAGCACATTCCGGAGATTTTTCACCATCATATCCTAGCATCCCTTTATTGATGACGATATCAATGTCTTCTGAAAAGCGATTGATGAGCTGCCACCCTTTCGATAGTGAAGTCCCACCCTTGAATGTCAGCTCGCCACCACAGGTTGGTAAATGAAAGAGTATATCCAGGATCCAACACACCCAGAAATCTTTTTCAACTGAAATAGCAGGCAAACCTATTTTAGCCTCAGTCTGAGTGAAGATCAATTGCTGGCGCTCCTTAGGTAAGTTAGCGAAGGTCTTCATCTAACCTCCTCACTCTGTGTGATCTCCTGGAACACTTTTGCAATCCACGCTGGAACATATCTTACATCCTTCAACAATTGTGCTTGTGCAGGTCCATCGAGGCGATCCCTCAGCCTATCAATCATGGAATGATCAACGTGATCCTTTCCTAAATATCTAAGCGCTTGAGCAACTAATCCACTTACACGGCCAGCCATAGCCATATTGCGAGGAGTAGTGCGTTTCAGAATTATCTGGCGTTTTCCGATCGTAACCGTCTTTGGCAAGCCATCGGTCAGGTAGGTGATCTTCATCGGAACTTGCGTAGAAAGCCCCAATAGATTGGCGGCGTATGCACCCGTTGGTTGCAACCGAACCACATCTCGACCTGCCAAAACACTGACAATATCGTCTATGGACGGTTCAAGTATGCCCAGTTCTGGATCTGTTTTGGGATAGTCATATAATCCTTGCGCCAATTGCCTAATAAGACCTGCCTGCTTGTGACGTTTTAGCGCAGATGCAACAGCATCCCGAGTTCCTAAGTCTTTAAAGTGGTTCGGTGTAAAGACCCAACCCTTTCCATGACCTCGAATGCGCTTAAGGGTTTGACTATCAGTGCTATGTAGTGATTTTTTCATAATGTTGCTGACACATAAATATATAAATATTTGTGTCAGATAAAAGGACTGTTGCAGTATTATTTATGGTAATATAGAAAACCCTGTTTTGTGATCCCTCAAACAGTATAGTTCAGATGAAACACTATATTATTTGTACCCGTCACTATTCGGTTGAAGTAAATCGAACTCAATTCGCTCCACCTGATGGCTAGCCCAAGACACCCAAGAATCAGTCCTATCTCCTCCTGAAATCTCCCCCACTCTTTCCTCAACAGCGGCAATGTATGCCCTAGCCTGCACACATTTATTCCAGGTCTCGGCATTGTCGAAAAGTTGCTTGAGCATTTCCTGCTCTCGTTGCTTTTCTAATGCTGTCTCTCTTTCCTTCTGTGCTTGCTCCTCGTATTCCTTATGCCACTGTTCCCGCTCCTTCCTACGAATTCTCTCAATCTCTGAAGCCTTAACCAGCAATAGAATGAATTTGTTAAGACAGTCCTCTAGTCTCTGCGTCTTGCCATCGCTGATGCTCTTCCGCCCATGATAATAATTCTTAATCCTTAACGTGAGTTGACCTGTGGGTATGTAATCGTAGAGGTTCTCCCAGCGGTCCGTTTCTCTCTTTGGATTGGGTATCTGTCGGGATGACTCCACAATACCAAATGAAATTGATTCTCCGTAGATCTCAACAGTAGTGCTATCTTGATAATGGTCTTTCAGAGAGACTTGGAATCCACGTTTCTCCAGAGCTTTTATGAGGACATCCATTATCAGGAGAGTCCTATGAATACAGTCTTTGCTGACCCAAACATCGAGACAACCACGACCTCCTCGAAATCTTTTACTCTGATCAGCGTGTCCTTCGCGCAAGCGCATCATTGAGTGGTGAACAAGTGTGTGGGGATTTCTAAGCGACTGTTTAACCTTCACTTCATTTGCAGGCTTGCTTTCAAAGACTTTTTGCTTCTCAATAAACTCACTTGTGAGATTCAAATTAGCGTCCATAGAGCCCTTGATCGTATAGGTCTCCAGATCACTTGGTTTCAGCTTTGGAAGTGGTGTTTTTCGGGTTCTCTTGCCATGCTGCTTCTTTGCCCAGTATCCTAGCCCAGGTTTGGGAATATTCATTTTTTTACATATCTTTGCGACCGCAACGTCTGAGATCTTGAAATCTTTTGCGATCTTAACAACTGGCTTGGACCAAACTAATTCGTATAGTTCTTCCCGAGTGATGGTGATTTCATCGGCCATATCTTGCCCTTTCACATTTCTTCTCAAATATGAGTAAATAGGTAGAAATCTAGTTAAATAGAAGTTGGAATCTGAATGATAATTGAGGTAATATTATAGTAAGCTTCGGAGATAAAATCCAACGCTAGGCTCCGTAAAACCAGTCTATATCCTGGATTGAAAGAGGTTCAGATAATCGTTCCCCGCTGGTTCCCCATTTCCTGCATTTTGCTCATGAATATTTAATGGAAATGTAAATTTTCAGTCATTGCCGATACATGCTAAACCATAGCTATTAGGGGTAGTCTTGTACGCCCGGCAGGAGTCGAACCTGCGACTTTCGGTACCGGAAACCGACGCTCTATCCAACTGAGCTACGGGCGCAAAAGGGAGGACAATGGTCAAAGCCAATATCCTATTTCAAATTTTCAATCTCCGTAGCGAAGTTGCCTGTCACGCCGTAGTCTGAAAGACGTAGGCGGAAGCTACGGGCGCATATCTGTATCCCTGACCTGGGTCAATGATACTACATTAAATTTTCAAATCCCGGAGCGAAGTTGCCTGTCCGGCGAAGCTCTGAGAGCGAAGACGGAAGCTACGGGCTGTGTCGCGGCGTAGCCTTTAGGCGAAGCCGGACGCGTGTACAGCAAGCTAAGGTAGATTCGACCTTAGCCCTTACAAATCTATTTTAGGCTGTTCTCCGCCGATTTAACCGTATTAGAGAGCAACATGGCAATGGTCATCGGACCAACGCCCCCTGGGACTGGCGTGATTGCTGACACTTTTTCAAGTACTTCATCATAAGCGACATCCCCAACCAGGCGGTATCCTTTTTCCACGGAATCATCATCAACACGATTAATACCTACGTCAATGACCACCGCTCCCTTTTTCACCATATCGGCCCCAATGAATTCAGGAGCACCTGCTGCTACAATGAGGATATCAGCCTGTCTGGTATGCACACCCATATCCGGCGTGCGCGTATGTACCATAGTGACCGTTGAATTAGCCATCTTGCGTTTCTGGATCATCAGATTCGCAATGGGTTTCCCCACAATATTCGAACGACCTACAACGACAACATGCTTGCCTTCAGTTTCAATATTGTAATAACGCATGATCTCGATGATTCCTGCAGGTGTGCAGGAGACAAAGCCATCCAGATCCAAAACAAGCTTACCCACACTTACCGGGTGAAACCCATCCACATCCTTGTCAGGATTAATAGCTTCGATTACCCGCTGAGAGTCAATATGTCTTGGTAAGGGCAATTGAACCAATATTCCGTGAACAGAACCATCTTGATTGAGGGATTCAACATGAGCGAGAAGTGCGTCTTCACTGGTATCCGTCTCAAGTCGGATCACTCTCGAGTCAATGCCCAACTTCGCACTCTGACGCTCCTTTGAACGAACATAAACCTGAGAAGCCGGGTCTTCACCTACAATGATGACAGTTAAACCCGGTTTGATGCCGTGCTCAGCTAGTTTTGCGATACGTTGCTCAAGATCAGCCTTAATAGCGGCTGCAACTTCTTTACCCCGCAATATTAATGGATCATTTGGCAATGGCTGTATTCCTTGATTCACGAATGACCACAACTTTGATTTGTCCCGGATAGGTCATTTCTGCTTCAATTCTACCGGCAATATCAAGACTGAGGCTTTGAGCCCGGGCATCGTCAATTTTATCACTTTCCACCATAACTCGTACTTCACGACCAGCCTGAATGGCATAAGATTTAGATACGCCTTCAAAACCGGTAGCGATACCCTCCAAGTTCCTGAGCCGTTTGATATAACTCTCTAATGTGTCCCCTCTGGCACCCCGTCTGGATCCACTGATAGCATCAGCAGATTGAACAAGGGCTGAGATGGGACCGGTCATGGGAACCTCTTCGTGATGGGATTCAATGGCATTGATCACAGCTTCGGGCTCTCCAAATTTGCGAGCGAATTCCCCACCGATCAAAGCATGCGTACCGTCTGTATTTCTGTCGATGGCTTTTCCCAGATCATGGAGAAATCCTGCTCGTCTTGCCATGACCCCATCTATACCGAGCTCAGCAGCCATGAGACCTGTCAGCCAGCCGACTTCAATACTGTGTTTCAGAATATTCTGACCATAACTCGTCCGATACTTCAGGCGTCCAATGAGTTTCATGATCTGAGCATGGAATGATGATAAGTGGAGCTCAGCTATTGCTTCCTCAGCGGCCACGCGCATTTCCTCTTCCACCTGGATAGTTGCCTTGTTGATCATTTCTTCAATGCGGGCCGGATGAATCCTGCCATCCTGGACCAGGTTCGTCAAGGCTACCCTGGCAATTTCGCGTCTTACAGGATCAAACCCTGAAAGTACAACGGCTTCGGGCGTATCATCTACGATCAACTCCACACCTGTAAGTTGTTCAAAGGTTCTGATATTTCTTCCTTCACGACCGATGACTCGACCTTTCATCTGATCTGAGGGTAATTCCACCACTGATACGGTAGATTCTGCTGTGTGATCAGCTGCGGAGCGTTGGATGGCTGAGATGACGATCTTATTGGCATCCTTGGTCGCATTGCTAATGGCATTTTCACGAATTTGTTTAGCGAGCTGTGCCGCCTCTGCCTCGGCAACTTCTTTCATATTTTCAATCAAGCTATTTTTAGCTTCATCCCTCGTCATTTGTGAGATACGCTCCAACCTGGCATTTTCCTCCTGGAGAAGCTCCTCAAACTTGGCTTTATCTTCTGCAACCTCGTTCATTTTTTGGGAGACTTGGGCTTCAACTTTGCGAATATCGAGTTCCTTGCGATCCAGGCTTTCAGACTTGGTGTCCAGTTTTAATTCTCTATTTGAGAAGGTCTTTTGTGACTCATGAAGTTCTTCATATTTGATCTTCGCTTCAACATCGGCACCTTGGATAATTTTTCGAGCTTCATCCATCGCTTCCAGTTCCTTCTCCTTGCGGAAGGATTGGATATCCTTTTCGGCTCGATCCAGGATTTGTTCAGCCAGATTTCCGGCAGCTTTGGTTTTCATTTTGTAGGAGTATGCAACAAGGGGTATTGCGGTACCGAATCCCAATACAACCGCAACGAGTGGGATTATCGAAGTAAAATCCATAGGTTCCACCTTTCATATAGAATGAAGACCTCTGGGAAATTTTATGCCTGTGTACAGGAAACGGGTGTGTCTGCACCCTTACGCGGAATTCGCCTTAAGTGCTAAGTGTTTCGTCAATGAGTTCGGTGAGCGCTTGGACACGCTCTTCTATGCGATTTTCGATTTTATCTTTTTCCTGGCGGGCTGCAAACAGCTCATCTGTAATATTCATCCCGGCCAAAATGGCAACCTTGCCCTCCTCTTGAGCAGCATTGGCACCTTCTTCAACTTCTCTCATTTTCATATCGACGTAATTGGCTACACCACTGATATAGCTGGAATCAGCTTTACCTTTGATGGTATATGTTTTACCGTAGATAGTTACTTGTACTGTGTTGTTATCTAGTGTATCCATTACATCGTTCACTTATTCATTATGCACATTAGGTTAGAATTCGCGTCACAAAACTTCCAACTCCGCATCGATCATTTCAATCATATTATTTAGCTTGCCGCGGACAGCATCAAGATTTCCAACTGTACCGTCCGATGAGCGCTCTATGATCTGATTCCGGAGGGAAAGGTTTTCTTTTTTTAATAGACTAACATGGGCAACCAGTAATCGTACCTTATCTTCAAACTTGCTAAGTACTTCGTTGATCACTAGATGGCCTCTCTTAATGTAGCGTTATACGCGTCTTCCAATCCTCTGAGAATACGCTTGAAATCTTTGTCGATTTCCTTTTCAGTAAGCGTTCTCTTCTGATTTTGAAAAACCAATCGAAATGTAAGACTTTTTTTGCCACTTGCAATAGATTTTCCTTCATAGATATCGTATAAACGGCTATATACTAAGGACTTACCAGCATTTTTCCGAATGCTCTCTTCCAACTGGTCATACGCCACAGTTGAATCGATTATTATGGACAAATCCCTTTCTACAGAGGGAAATATTGACACTTTTTCAAACTTTATTTTTCGGTTTAAACCAAGCTCAGATGGAATTCTTAGCTCAGCATAGATACCGGAGATATTTTTTGAAATTTGATTGATGGTTTTCAAATCTCCGATTACACCAATTTTCTCTTCCCCCATAAACACACTGATCGCATCGCTGAATAGCGCATGATTCATGGGTGTAAATGATATGGAAATTCCGAACAGATCCAGAAAAGTGGAAGCCAGGATGCCCTTCATGTGAAAAATATCGACTGCTTCTGCAGACTGTGACCATTGTTGATTTCTTATTTCACCGGAGATCAAGACAGCCAGGTGGCTGGTTTCTCTAGCTCCCGTATCAATGGTGGTATCTGCAGTGCTCACCTGCCCCAATTCAAAGATCTTCAGGTCAGATTGTCTCCGGTTCAAATTGTATTCAGCAACTTTGCTCATGCCGGTGAGCAAAGATGATCTCATGGTCGCCATGTCCCTTGAAAGAGGATTGGCTAACAGAAGTGCTTCCTCATCACCAAACACCATGGGGTGCTCTTCAGTAGCGAGTAAACCATTGCCATAAATTTGATTAAAACCGATTGCCGCAAGATGATCGATGATCTTTTCGCGCATCTGATCTGGTGTTCGTCCACTCGTCTTGTTGGCGATACTGAAATGTTGGGGTACAGGTATCTTATCATATCCGTAAATACGACCGATCTCCTCAACCAGGTCGATCTCACGAGTGATATCTGGTCTAAATGTTGGGATACTGACATCAAAGACCTCGTCTTTTATATTTAAGGTCATACCAAGACCCGTCAAAATGGTCGACATGGTCTCAGCCGGGATGTCTGTGCCTAAGACGGCATTACAGCGGGATACTCTAAATTCAACAGTAAGCGGTTTAATGGGATTGGGATAGGCATCCACCTGCCCTTTTGTAATTTCTCCACCAGCCAATGCGACGATCATGCTCGCCAATCGGTCCAGGGCAAATGGGATCCCGTTTGGATCTGTTCCCCGCTCAAATCGATGCGAAGCATCCGTGGAGAGCTGAAGTTTCTTGGCCCCTCTTCTCACCACAACAGGTTTGAAATAAGCACTCTCAAGGAGTAGATCTGTGGTATCGTCTTTGACCTCAGAGTTTTCCCCACCCATGACACCGGCCACGGCGACAGGTTTTTTGCCAGCACAGATAAGCAGAACTGAATCATCCAGTTCCCGCTCTTTGCCATCAAGTGTGGTGATCTTTTCCTTATCCTCGGCCATGCGGACGACAATTTTGTCACCCTCGATATAACGAAGATCAAAAGTATGTAGAGGATGCCCCGTTTCCATGAGCACATAATTGGCTGCATCGACAACATTATTGATGGATCGAATGCCGACGGCTTGTAGCCGTTGACGCATCCAGGCTGGTGAGTCACCGATCTTTACCCCCCGAACAATGCGGGCAGCGTAACGGGGACAGGCATCCGTGTCCTCCAGCTCAATTGATATCAGATCAGAAGTAGGTGTTTCGGATTCAATAAGTTCAAATTCGGGTTTACGCAATTCAAGACCAAGGAGAGCTGCCAGATCGCGAGCAACACCAATATGTCCCAGAGCGTCGGAACGATCCGGAGTCAGATCGAGTTCAATGCTGATATCATTTCCTGAGAGATATTCCAGCATATCCATGCCCAGTCTAGCATCTTCATCCAGGACCATGATCCCGCTGTGATCCGTTGAGAGATCCAATTCACGTTCAGAACAGATCATGCCATTTGATTCTACACCCCTGAGCTTGGCTTTTTTGATTTTCAGTCCATCTGGAAAGCTTGTACCAATGCTTGCCACGGCCACATTTTGACCTGCGGCTATGTTAGGTGCACCACAAATGATCTGCTGCGGCTCCTCCCCACCAAGATCCACCATACAGACGCTTAGCTTGTCTGCATCCGGATGTTTTTCTTTGGAAAGCACATGACCGACTCGAATGGATTTAAAGAATTCGGGCAAAGTTTCCACAAGACTTGCCTCAAGTCCGGCAGCAGTCAATTCAGCAGCGAGAACCTCAGGTTCCAGATCAATATCGATGTATTCTTTTAACCAATTGTAAGAGATTTTCATTTTATGATTCCTAGTTTCGTCTTTGCCAGGGGGGCGATTTTCTATATGTAGAAAAAAAGTGACGAAGCCTGTCCGCCGTACTGCGTACTCGCAGGAAGGCGGGCAATCTCATATTTGAGATCGCCACGTTCGCGGTGCTCTCTCGCGAAGACTCAGCAGGTTGATATTTATGTAATATTGATTTGCTCATCTTTTTATTTTTTTAATAGAAATCAAAATTGTTTCAAGAACCTGACATCATTCTCAAAGAAAAGACGAATATCGGTGATCCCATATTTCAGCATGGCAATTCGCTCTATTCCCATACCGAAGGCATAACCCGTATATTTCTCAGAATCATAATTGACAGATTTGAAAACATTGGGGTCGACCATCCCACATCCCAGGATCTCTAACCAGCCCGTCTGTTTACAGACAGGACATCCTTTGCCGCCGCACAAAAAGCAGGAGACATCGACTTCATTACTTGGCTCCGTAAAGGGGAAAAAACTGGGTCTGAAACGTAATTTGACATCTTCTCCAAAATATTCCCGACAAAACAGCTCCAGGGTGGCTTTCAATTCACCCATGGTAACATTTTCATCAACATAGAGCCCTTCCACCTGATGGAAGAGACAGTAGTGACCGGCATCAATAGCTTCGTTGCGATATACACGACCCGGCATAATAGACCTGATAGGTGGCTGTTCCTCTAGCATGAGCCGAATTTGCACTGGCGAAGTATGCGTTCTGAGAACGGAATCATTTCTGAGGAAAAAAGTATCCTGCATATCGCGTGCGGGGTGTTCCGGCGGAAAATTGAGAGCATCAAAATTACGCCACTGGGTTTCTATTTCCGGTCCTTCAGAAACAGAAAAGCCTAAACGATGAAAAATATGCTTAATATCCCTCAAAGTTTGTTCTATGGGATGAAGCGTACCGCGCTCATAGTGAACCCCTGGTAAGGTGACATCCACGGAACTGGTAGCTTTCTCATCGCCACGATGATCATTGATACGAGCTTCAATATGATCATGAATATCAAGCTTGAGCTGATTGATCAAACCGCCAAATTCACTACGACGATCGGCTTCAACCTCTTTGATCTGCTTAAAAAGATCATTCAAGCTGCCCTTGCGACCCAGATATTTTTGCCGTATCCGCTCTAAATCAGAAAGCGCTGGATTTGAGGCCAACGCTTGCTTGAATTCTGAGCGTAACTCGTCGACTTTCTTAAAAAGCGACATAACGCGATCCTTACTGTGGTTTATTTACTGTGTGTCCACAATATCCGTTCTCAGCGTCACGTTTGACAAAAAAATGCTCAAATACATGAGTATATTCCGCTTTTTTTGTCTTCACAGTCCTTGATAACGAACATTCTGGTCGACACACTTAGTAACAGGCCGAGCCTATTTAGCTTTTGCTACAATCGATGCGAAACCGACGGGATCCGTTACTGCGATCTCTGCCAGCATTTTACGATTGAGGTCAATACTATTCTTTTTTAAACCATTCATCAATTTGGAATAACTTAAACCGTTCAGACGGGCAGCGGCGTTGATCCTGGCTATCCATAAACGACGAAATTGACGTTTGCGGTCTTTACGATCCCTGTAGGCATAGACCCAGGCACGTTCCACAGTCTCACGAGCTGTCCTATATAGACGTGAGCGGGCACCATAATATCCTTTGGCTGCCTTTAAATATTTTTTATGTCGTCTTTTCCTGGCGACAGAACTACTAGCTTTTGGCATTACTTACTCCTAGACCCTAAGCGCTGATGGCTTTTTTCACTTTTGCAGCATCGCCACCTGTCAGTAGACCGGATTTACGTAATTTTCTCTTCTGCTTCTGTGATTTGTTGTTTTGCATGTGACTGGTGAAAGCTTTATTCCTCTTCACTTTTCCTCTACCGGTAAGTTTGAAGCGCTTTTTAGCAGCACGATTTGATTTCATTTTAGGCACGATTAGTTACCTCCCTTTTTCAAGGTGACCACAGTAGTTAGAAACCTACCTTCCATGGTCGGCGTGTATTCCATATGAATGTCCTCTCCAAGGTGCTGCATGATTTTTGTCATGAGCAGAGGACCACGATCAAGATAGGCCATCTCGCGGCCGCGAAACATGATCGTTATTTTCACTCTATCTCCATCATCCAGAAATTCACGCGCCTTGGAAACCTTTGTCTGAAGATCATGATCTTCGATATTCGGTCTGAAACGCACTTCTTTGTTCTGAATAACCTTTTGTTTTTTCTTTGCTTCTTTGGCTTTTTTAGCCTTTTCATACTTAAATTTACTGTAATCCATCAGTCTACAGACTGGTGGCGTCGAATTAGGAGCTACCTCAACCAGGTCCAGTTCAGCAACATCGGCACGTTCAAGTGCATCCTGTATGGATACAACTCCGGCCTGTTCACCATTTTCATCCACGAGGCGAACCTCTAGGACTTCAATTTCATCATTGATGCGGAGGTCTTCCTCCTTAGCATAAACTTTATACTTTTTGATCGGCTCTCTCCCTTATTTCATTTAAAATTTGCTCGCTCACTTCAGCAAGATCAAGGCTGCCAATATCACCGGCAACGTGACGACGAACACTAACTTTCTTTTCTTCTACCTCACGGTCCCCTAGAATAAACATATACGGGACCTTTTCCAACTCAGCTTGTCGTATTTTTTGACCAATTTTATCATTTCTCCAATTGGCTTCAACGCGTATGCCGGCATCCTTTAATGATTTCACCACGGACTGAGCATATTCTTCGTGTCGATCTGCAATGGGAATAACCTTAACCTGCACTGGAGCCAACCACACGGGCATTCTGGCAGCATAATTCTCGATAAGGATTCCCATAAATCTTTCAAGACTTCCAACAACCGCCCGATGGATCATAACTGGGCGATGGGAACCACCATCTTCACCGGTGTATTCCAACTCGAATCGTTCTGGCATGGAAAAGTCAAGCTGACAGGTACCGCATTGCCAGCTGCGGCCCAGTGAATCCCTGATATGGAAATCGATCTTGGGACCATAGAAAGCACCATCACCTGGATTAAGCTGATAATCGATTTTCTTATCTTCAAGTACCTTTTGCAGTATAGACTCGCTTTTTGTCCAAGTTTCAGCTGAACCAATAGCCTTTTCCGGCTTGGTGGAGAGCTCAACATGAACATCATTGAATCCGAAATCCTCGTAGGTCTTAAAAATCTGGTCAAGTACCCGACTAACCTCTTCGTGAATCTGTTTTTCAGTACAAAATATGTGCGCATCGTCCTGCACAAAAGTTCGAACCCTGAAGAGTCCATGGGTTACGCCGGAACGCTCGTGGCGGTGGACCCTGCCGAATTCTGCCATCAAGATGGGCAAATCCCGGTAAGAATGGGCAGAATTACCAAAAATCAAGAGATGACCTGGACAATTCATGGGTTTGATAGCGAAATCACGATCGTCAACCTTCGTGAAATACATATTCTCGCCATAGTTGTCCCAATGACCACTGCGATGCCACAGCTCTTCAGATAGGATCAGGGGTGTCCCGACTTCCTCATATCCAAAACGCTGATTGCTCTCGCGCATATAATCCACGATACCATTGTAAATCTGTTGACCTTTTTGGTGGAAGAATGCATTGGCTGGAGACTCTTCATGGAAACTAAACCAACCCAATTCCTTACCCAAACGACGATGATCGCGTTTCTTGGCTTCTTCTAAAAGGTGAAGATATTTCTTAAGTTCTTTTTTATCAGCAAAGGCAGTCCCATAGATACGGGATAGCATTTGATTCTTTTCGTCACCTCGCCAATACGCACCAGCCACACTCAACAATTTGAATGCACCCGCACGTTTAGTTGAGGGGATGTGAGGACCGCGACAGAGATCAATGAATTCACCCTGCTCATAGGCAGAGATCACTTCATCTTCAGGCAAGGCAGAGATGATCTCAACCTTGTAGGTCTCATTCATATCAGCGAAGCACTTGACAGCTTCATCACGCGATAATTCCAGACGCTGAACAGGCAGATCTTCTTCAACGATCTTATTCATCTCAGCTTCAATAGCCACTAACTGCTCGTCACTGAAGGGTGATTCGATATCAAAATCGTAGTAGAATCCATTCTCAATGGAAGGACCAATGGTCACTTTTACTTCGGGATACAAACGTTTAACAGCCTGAGCCATAATATGCGAGGTGCTATGCAGTAGAATATCGTGGGCTTCTGCATCCGTTCGTTTGATAAAAACGATGGAGGCATCTTCTGTCAATGAAGTATTGAGATCAACGACTTTGTCATTGATGCGCGCGGCGATGAGTTGTTTTTCGAACTGGGGGCTTATTTGCTGGGCAATTTCAGACGCACGAATACCGGATGGCTTTTCTACAATTTTGCCATCTGGGTATGTGATCTGTATGTTCCCATTCGCGTTCATTCTTCTGTGGGCGATACTGGACTCGAACCAGTGACCCCTTGCATGTCAAGCAAGTACTCTAACCACCTGAGCTAACCGCCCTTCTTTTAAAAATCTACCTCACAGGTTGGACAAAGAATAATTGCCTGTCCTACCCTTCAGGAGCTTGTCCATCGTAGCTTTAGCGTAGATGGGCTAACCGCCCCTTCAATAATTATGAGTTGTGAATTATGAATGGTGAATAAAAATTTCATAATGCCACCTCATCTATCAAAATCTTTTTCAAATATCGGCTGCAAAATCAGCCTCAAATTAAGCCTCCGCACCACTCGATGCAAAAAAGCGTGCAAAACTAACTTGCCACCTATGCAGGGGCAAGCAGATTTAGTTCCTTTTTCCTAATAAAATAAGGGACTTGTGCATTGTTTTGTCAAGGGGTTTCCAGTAGCCCATGACCTAAGTTATGGGCTACTGTGATGCTCCCATAATAAAATGGGTGACTCCTACCTGTTACACCTACCACCTGCCTCCTAACTTCTGGACAAATTGTCCAGATTTACTACATTCCAACCTGATTGTTAAATAAATGGACCATTCCAAAAGAGATTTATCATGACAAGAGAACGATATCCCCTGCCCGATTACATCAGGGTAGCCCTAGAAGAGAACAATCTTACGGATGAATACTCCTGTCGCCCACCATACCAGCAAAATGACTATATCGGCTGGATTTCACGAGCAAAACGACCTGAGACCAGACAGAAACGACTCTCTCAAATGTTGGATGAATTAAAAAGGGGGGGTGTTTATATGAGTATGGGCCATCCCGCTTCCGCAAAAAGCTAGGAGTTGATTCAATGACAATGGCATATAGGGTGCATTGGATCGATAATCTCAGGACAATGACCATTTTTATGGTGGTTCTGTACCATGTGGGTGGTGTTTATGAAGCGGCTGGTCTGTGGGGCTGGTTCTGGATCGTGGATGATCCCTCTACCATCACCTGGGTGGGTATCGTAGGCATCATTTTCGATATCATGGTCATGCCCATCATGTTTTTCATTGCGGGTTATTTAACACCTCCAGCCATGTGGTACAAATCAGAGCAGGAAGTTCTTGAAAGAAAGATAAAACGTCTCATCATTCCCTGGATGATCGCTGTTTTCACTTTGATTCCCATCTACAAGTTCATTTTCCTCTACTCTAGAGGCCTGCCTCAGGAGCATTGGAGTTCTTATTTCCATATCACCAATCAAAACTCCCAGAACTGGTTGTGGTTCCTACCAGTATTGTTCTCCTTTCACATCCTGTATGCTTTCCTATCAAAAACAAAGATAAAACTGGTCAATATTCCTCTAAAAGTGGCAATTCCTACCGGGCTGACATTGGGATTTATTTCCAGTTTCGCACTTGGAATATGGCTGGGGTTTCGAAGTTGGACGCTGAGCCCGGTGATCGATTTTGAAAACGAGCGATTGCTCATGTATTTCATGACGTATCTGTTGGGCGCCATCATTTTTGAAAAAAAGATCTTTGAACAGAAGCCCAAGGGCAAACTGCTCTACAATGTGATAAATGGGATCGCCTGGATTCCTGTCACCCTGCATATTTTCGCCAGGATCTATCCTTTTATATATCCTGAAGGGTTCGTTATCACTCCCCTCTATCGAGCGATCTGGTGGCTTAGCTTTTACTTATCGCTGATTTGCCTTATGTATATCATGATCGAAACCTTTAGACGCTATTTTGATAAGCCGGGTAAACTGTGGAATCAATTGAATAAGAGTTCTTATGGCGTCTATATCATACATGTCATTCTTATTGGCGTCTTTGGGACCATACTTTTAAAATTAAATGTGCCCGCTTTAATTAAATATGTGTCATTGATTATTCTTGTCTATGGTTCCAGCAATCTGCTCGTGTCAATTTATTATTATTTTTTGAGCAAGACTAGGTCAGCCACAAGCCCTGGGCCACGATGAAACTGATTTCAATCTGCGCTCTGCTAATTGGTTTGCTTACTCTACCAAATATTGCCAGTGCCATTTCAGATACAAGCCCTTCTGAATCTGACTCACTAAAATTAGATGTACGGTATAGGCATATTGCTTTTGAGGATGGAACTGAATTTCAATTTGATTCAATGATCTCAAATAATCGAGTGATTACGATTCTGTTTACAGATTCAACATATGGTGGCACCAATTCATGCAACAGATTTGGCGGAAGTTACTCAATCCATTCTCCGAATGTGATCAATGGGAATTTCGAGTTCGCAACGCAGATGTACTGTTTCAAACCTGGAAAAATAGAGAATAGTAAATACCAGAATTTACAATCGGCGATATACCTACTTGATGAGGCGACTTTCGGATATTCTATCGATACCCTGATTATCAATTCACCAATGGGTAAAGCAACCTACATCCCAGAATAATAAAAATACGGGTAAGAACCTTACCTACTCTTTGGTCTCTATCGCTAAATCCAGACTGAGGCCTGCCTTCACTAGATACCAGGCACCCAGAGGGGTGTAAATCAGAAAATTTAGCAAGTGCAGAACAACTGCCAGGGCTCTAGCTGCATCAGCATCTATGCTAAACAGAGCCAGAGCGGCCAGAACGGCCCCGTGATAGGTGCCTACATAGCCGGGTGCGGCCGGAATGGACAGGGAAAAGGTGGTGAATATGGTGAGCATCACAGCCACTTCCAGTTGTCCGAGAGGACTCAGGCCAAAGCCAAATGCCGCCACTGCCAGGAAGGTGATGAACAGATACACTCCCCACAGCAACAGGGTTTGCCAGATGACATGCAGGGGTTGGGGCATCCGCCAGATCGTTTCCAAGCCTTTAAAGATGGAGTGTATATGTTCACCTCGTTTGGGATGACCAGCTTCTGTCATCCGCTCTGCCCAAGCTGTCACCCTCCCAAAAAAGTTTTCATGAAAATGATTCATGATAAATCCAAATATGATGACCATAAACATGGCCATCAATGCAAGGGCTGACAGGAGACGCGCCGTTTCAAATGAAGGAAATATGGATCCATAAATACCGGCGAGAATAAGAAATGAAAATACATCCAGACCCCGCTCAACTACCACGGATGCCCCTACCCCGCTAATCTTCAGTCCATGACGTTTTGAAACCACAACTACGCGCAGCGCTTCACCAAGCTTAAAGGGTAGCACGTTGTTCCCCATGTATCCCATGAGAGTTGCTTCAAAAAGATTTTTTCGTTTAAGTTTTTTTTGAGGAAGGAGAAGAATTCGCCACCTGGCTGCACGAATGACATTGCTGAAAACCAGAATGATCCCGCCGAGAAGCAGGAGCCAGTAATTGATTGACTTTAAGGCGAGCCAGAATGGTTCCCATTCCAGATCCTTGAATGAGTACCAGATCAATCCCACACTCACAGCGATAGAGATAATAAATTTTAGGGGATGTTCTTTTACCAGCGTGGTAATTTGCATGTCTATTTCCGCATATCAGCGATTTGGTAGTGAATAAATTCCTGCTTAATGTCTGGCATAGTGAAATTATCGAAATCAACAAGGTATTTCAGGGTAATGATATAGTCATTCCCATCATAATCCACCAGGGTCAACTTTTTCAAATCTTCCTGCGCATCAAGGACAACCGAAAGCGTCTGCCAATCAGAAAAATCACCAATAAACCTAAAATCGAGCTGTTTCAGACCTGAGCCAAGATCTTTTTCACCCTTAAACCGAGCATCCTTGAGATCTCCTCCGACGAAGATCTGTTTAATAAGGGCATCTGGCGTAGCATTCTCATAAAGAATCTGTTCACGCACATGATTGAGTGTCATCATTTCACTCTCAGATACATAGATGTCCATACCGAAAGCAGCCATGGTCAGATGGAAATTACGACCTGCTTTGATATCCATACGGAAGGAGATGGAATCATGATCACTGGTGAATTTCCAATCAATGAGCTGGTGAATTTCCAGGCTGGTAGATTCCATGTTGAGAAAGTGGTTGATGACGCCCTTCAGCTCTTTTGGGGTGGCGGCTATCGATTGTGATGCAGCAATTAAGAGAATGAGCAAGTTAATACGAAGCTTATTTGTCATTTTGGGATACCCCTATTACGTCTTCGCGAGGGAAGAATGACTGCGGCGATCTCAGACCTTAGATTGCCCGCCTTCCTGCAAGTACACAGTACGGCGGACAGGCTTCGTCGCTGATGCTTCCCTCGCGATGACGAGAGGAAAGTTTCATTGTAAAGTTTACTAATCATCCAGAATGTCTTCATCAAAAGATGGATTGTCCAGGACTTCAGGTCCTACGAGAACATCGCGTGCTTTGGACCCTGTGTTAGGACCAACGATACCCGCTCTCTCAAGCTCATCGATGAGTCTACCTGCCCTGGCATAGCCCACTCTGAGGCGTCTCTGTATCATGCTCACGGATCCCTGTTGATGGAGGACGACCAGGCGATAGGCCTCATCAAATAATGGGTCTCTTTCACTATCCGCACTGGTGCCACCAATGGTCGGGTCCTGCTCATCTACTATGCCAGGGAGTAACTCTTCTTCCGGTTTTGGCTGATCCTGAATATGATCCAGAACATCTTCAATTTCTTCCAGAGTAACAAAGGCGTTATGTAATCGAACCGGTGCTGGCGCTCCGGGAGCGAGAAAGAGCATATCACCATTACCCAATAACTTCTCTGCGCCATTTTGATCTAGAATCGTTCGCGAATCATTCTTCTGGGCAACTTTAAAGGCAATACGTGTTGGAAAATTAGCTTTGATCACACCCGTGATGACATCCACCGAAGGTCGCTGAGTTGCGATGACTAAATGGATCCCAACTGCACGCGCCATTTGAGCCAAACGCGCGATGGGCTCCTCGATCTCTTTGCCGGCCGTGATCATGAGATCAGCAAGCTCATCAACAAGTACCACGATGTAGGGCAAAGGATTGTAGCCGTCTTTTCCTGTCGCACGTTCATTGTACTGATCAATGTTCCTGACGGTTTTTTTGGAGAGAAGATTGTAGCGTTTTTCCATCTCCAACTCAGCTGAGCGAAGCGCATGAACAGCATTTTTCGGTGTTGTGATCACATATTCATCTATGGACTCACTTGTGATGAGATGATAGCCCTGTAGTCGCTTGTACGTGGATAATTCAAGCTTCTTGGGATCTATCATGATGAATTTAACCTGATCCGGGCGTGCTCGATAAAGCAAGGAGGTGATAATTGTGTTAATACAGACTGATTTACCAGAGCCCGTTGCTCCAGCCACCAAAAGGTGGGGCATTTTTGCCAGATCAGCGACAAATATCTCCCCTGCTGTGGTTTTTCCTAAGGCGATGGTCAACACTGATTTTGGTTCTGAGAATTTGGGCGAGTTAATGCCACTCTTAAAGTAAACGATCTCAGGCTTATCGTTGGGAAGTTCAATACCTACAGAATTTTTTCCAGGAATGGGGGCGATAATACGAACGCTCTGGGCTTCCATGACTCTGGCAATATCATCAGAGAGATTGGCAATTTTAGAAACACGAATCCCAGGACCCGGTTCAACTTCATAGCGGGTGATCACAGGACCCGGTGCGATATTGGTCACTCTTCCTTCAACACCAAAGGTCTCCAGTGTCTGAATCAGCAATTCAGCCTTCTGCAAGAGTATATCTTTGGATTGTCCCGCTGAGATTGGTGGTGGTTCTGTCAAGATATCAACTGAGGGCAGTTTGTATTCTCGTTTTGGCACCCGTCCTTGAGTTTCATCGTAGTCGACCTCATCTTCAATGATGGCAGCTTCAATTTCAATCTCATTCGGTCGCAATGTGGTCTGTTCAGCCTTGCCCAAATTTTTGGGAAGCTGTTCTTCCTGCTGGATTGGAGGTGGTTCGGGTTTTTCTATTGTTTTTGCAACAGGTTTTGAATCAGTGGCAGATACAGCCCCAGCAGGCTCCTCTTCTCTTTGAATAGGTGCCTGGGCACGTGCTTTAAGGTCTTTCGCCTTGGCTCTTTCCTGCACCTTCAAGTGCAGTTTATTTTTTAGCTGAGAAAGCTGATCCTCGATCCAGTCATTAACACCCCTGAAAGAGAAACTTCGCCATGCCTGGAGGACAAGCAAGGTGAGCGCAATGAGAATGAGTAAAGCACCGGCAAATCCTAAAAAGTCATTTAAAAGATGAGCCATACTCACCGTAAGATAGCCAGCATGACGATAAACCTGATCAGCCGCCAGACCAAGTTTCTCTCCAATGAGACCAAAGAGGGTAACAAGAATTAGCGTGATAGAAAAACTGTAGCCAGAAAACCGGAAGACCGGTTGAAATTCCTTCTCACCGAAAATCGTATAACCCCAAAGCACGATTAGCAGTGCGATGAGTATAGATCCCCAGCCGATAAACATTTTAAAGAGAACATATGAGATAAATATTCCTGCATAACCCATCCAATTGTAGAAATGGACGCCTGGGATGATACTCAATTCTTCTGTGGGTTCATGACTTACCAGGCTCAGTAACACAAAGAGACCCACAACCATGGTAAGGATACCAAGTACTTCCCGACTTTTCTCTTCCAAATTGATGTTCTTTTTTCTGTTTACCATGTCTTAACCAGTATTCTTTTTAATAAAAGGAGGTTTAATCACGATTATTCCAATTCGTTTACCCCGGTTATCAAGCTGCAATTCGGTATTGACTTTGTGATAGGGTTTATTGATGTAGGCCAGACCGATGCCCAGTTTAAGGCTGGGACTCTGACCCCCACTAGTGACAATACCTACTTTTTCCTCACCATTGTAAATTTCGTATCCATTTCGTGGCAGACCGCGATCCAACACTTTAAAGGCGACCAGGAAACGATCGATGCCTGACTCTTTCTGCTTCAACAGAGCATCCCGACCGAGAAAATTAGCATGATCCAGATCCATGGCCCAGTTCAGGCGAGCTTCCAGAGGTGTGGTGTTTTCAGTAATATCATTTCCGTACAGACAGTATTTCATTTCTAGTCGAAGTGTATCACGCGCACCCAACCCGATAGGAGCGATTCCAAATTCTTCACCCGCAGCCATTATAGCCTTCCAGAGTTGCTCGGAGTCCTTGGGATCATGATATAGTTCATATCCTAGTTCGCCAGTATACCCTGTTCGTGAGAGTATCATGGTGAGACCATCTATATCGGCAATCCCAAAATGATAAAATTCCAGGCTATCAGGATTTGCACTAGTCAGCTTATCCAGGATCTTCTTTGATTGGGGCCCCTGTAGCGCAACGAGGGCTATTTCATCTGATGCGTTAAAAAGTTCGACGTCAAATTTTTCTGCGATAGCAGATAGATGCTTAAAATCTTTATCAATGTTGGAAGCATTGACGACGAGGAGGAAACGGTCTGCAAAACGATAAATAAGTAGATCATCGACAATGCCGCCGTCTGCCAGACACATACAGGAATACTGGACCTGTCCTTTCTCCAGAGAAGCGACATTATTCATAGTGGCATATTCGACAAATTCGAGAGCTTCAGAACCCTGAACCCAAAATTCTCCCATATGGGAGACATCAAATATGCCCGCTGTTGCGCGTACACGTTCATGTTCCGCGATGATACCTTCGTATTGGATGGGCATCTCATAGCCGGCAAAAGGGACCATCTTGGCATTCAAACTTTTATGAATTGCGTGTAAAGATGTCAATTTCATGGAGTCAATCCTTAGTCATATTTAACAGCTTTCAATCTAATGGGGATAAGAGAAGGTCAAAATTGAAAATAGCGCTCACCATAGTATTAAACCTGTACTTTAGCTGAATGAGAATTGCTACTTCACTCTCCCACTCACTCAACTTATATTGAAACAAAAAGGGAAGTCCATGCACTCTGCCATCCGTTCCATTTTTCCTCTTCTGCTCATTCTCAATATTGTCTTAGCCCAATCATCTGAATCCCCAGCATATAGTTTTGCCTGGTTCTCGGATACCCATATCGGATCATCTTCCGCCGCAAATGACCTGGCAGGTGTTGTAAGGGATGTTAATAACAACGATAGCATTTCATTCGTTATAATTTCCGGGGATATTACTGAAACAGATACTGGAGACAACCTCTGGCAAGCGAAACAAATTTTAGATAGCCTCAGCGTACCATACCATATCATTCCGGGAAATCATGATACTAAATGGTCTTCGTCTGGTGCGACTCGCTTCAGTCACCTGTGGGGAGATGATCGTTTCAATGTTGAAGTTGGTGAATATCGATTTATTGGTGTTCATCAGGGACCAATTCTTCGGATGGGTGCCGGGTATATCGATCCTGATGACATAAATTGGGTAAAATCGATCCTCACAACGCTTCCCAATCTCAGGCAGAAGATATTCATCGTCATGCACTATCCACTAAATCAGGAAATCGACAACTGGCATGTTTTCAGAGATTTATTGCAACCCTACAATATACAGGCTGTACTCCATGGACATCATCATTCGAATAAAACCTGGTCTTTCGAAGGAATACCTGGCATCGGAAGCCGTTCAACGCTTAGCCGGGGGAAACAGCCTTGCGGATACACTTTGGTAAAACTTTATACCGAGAAAGCTGACTTTTTTGAGAGAATTCCCCAGGCTGATAGCCTCCGCTTGTGGCATTCACTAGCTCTAGGAGAGCGTGATTTCACTGACTCCTCGCGCATTTATCCAGACTTCTCAGCAAATGAAACTTCCGGTGTTTCCCTGGTCTGGCGGAGAGCAACAGGAGCAATACTAACTTCATCACCTGTAGCCTATGATAACAAAGTGCTTATCAGCTCAACCGATGGCAGCCTCCGTGCTCTCAATCAAGGGACTGGTGAGGAGATCTGGAAGTGGCAGGGAACGGGAGCAATTCATTCTACTCCGGCAGTAAAGGGTGAACGGATCGTTATCGGAGCCTCCGATTCCAGCATTAGCTGTCTGTCTAGCGTGGATGGATCACTTAAATGGACTACAAAGATAAGCGGACCCATACTGTCCTCAGCTCTCATTCACAAAAACCGGGTTTTTATCGGCAGTGGAACCGGTTCATTCTATTCACTGAATGTTCGTAATGGAAAAATCAAATGGACCTATCCGGACATTGAGGGATTCATAGAAACACGGCCGATTCTGGCTGAGAATAAAGTGCTGTTTGGAGCCTGGGACGGATCCTTTTACGCATTGAATGCAAGAAACGGGAGACTTGCCTGGAAATGGTCTGACGGCCGATCGGGCCAGCTCTATTCACCCGCTGCTTGTTGGCCTGTTGCAGCACATGGGAAAGTATTTATTGTAGCTCCTGATCGTGCAATAACGGCCATCGACCTTGATGATGGTAATACCGTCTGGCGTAATACGGACCATAAGGTCAGAGAGATGATCGGAATATCTGAGAATGGTGAGAGCGTCTACGCCCGGACCATGCAGGATACTGCGTTTGCTGTAACGAGCGCTGCTGATTCATTCAAGCTTCAATGGAAAGTAGATGCCGGTTATGGATACGATTTTGCTCCTTCAATGATGATAGAAAAAGATGGTCACGTATTCTTTGGGACCAAGGACGGGTGGATCTATTGTCTTGAAAGTTCAAATGGTAATGTCATCTGGAAATATCGGGTAAGTGATGGATTGGTAAATACCGTTTACCCTCTGGATGCGAATAATGTCCTGACCACTGGTACAGATGGTATCGTCAGTCTTCTTCGCTATCAAAATTAGAATTATGATGAAATAGAATGGCGCGACCGCATTTATTAAAAATCTTGAATAAGATAATAGCAGACAAGCGATGAAAAGGATGAATACATTTTTTCGCTGGTTACCAGCTTTTGCTATTCTTTTTGGTTTGATCACCCGAGTTGGTTCTGATGCTACCTGGTTAATTCAGCCAAGTCTTATGTTGATCATGTTTAATACATTTATTGAATCCAAGGCAGAAATTTGGAAGCAATTAAAGAAGTTTCATTTGTATTTGATTCTTGGTCAAGTCAGTATAGCGATTGGGATATTTTTATTTTTAAATCAATTTTCTTTAGAGATAGCGGCCGCCGGTTTGGTCATAGCTCTATCCCCCACTGCAGTTTCTGCAGGTGCGATCGCCTCTGGATTGCGGCTGAATATTAGTCACGTTATGTCCGTAATTGTAGTGAGCAATCTCTTTGCCTGTTTCACATTCTCTATAATTCCAACTGTGATTGGGGATGATTCTTATTCATTTGCTTCGGCAATGGAGCCATTTAGAATCGTAGGAATTACTGTCATTATCCCATTTTTAATCTCCAAAGTATTGCTCCGTTTTCAAGGATTTTCAATCGAGGGGAAACCCAGGAGATATGGGAGCATTTTCATTCGATTTCTGTGGGCTGCCATTCTAGGGGTATCAGCCTCCAAAGTTGGTGTCTGGTATTTTGAAAATACCCAATTGGACTTTTTTGATCTGGCATGGCCACTCATGCTTGGAATGGGAACATTTTCAATTTTTGCCGTGGTGGGTTATTATTTTTCTCGAGATAACAAAATGGAATCGTTAATATCGTTTAGCCACAAAAATTCCGGCTTAGCGCTTCTGTTAATTATTAATACGTTCCCAATGTCTGCAGTCGCCGTTATCCTGAGCTACTCGCTGACACAGAATATATTTTTCTCTATGCTCATCGGTCGCAAAGCTCAGAGTGATTAAAAATATTGGGGGAGGTTTTACTTCTGTAGAACCCTTTTAATGAGCTGCTCAACGGTCAGTTCAATTTCGCTGTCCTTGAGGATTTTCCGAATCTTGGCAAAGACCTCAGAACGGGAATATCCCAATGCTTCCAAAGCCATGATAGCTTCATTCTCGATACTGCTGCTATCCAGTCGACTTGTAAGAGCACCAGGCTCCATGCTACCGAGACCTTTTTCGATCTTGGGCTTGAGCTCCAGTATGAGCCTTTTAGCTGTTGTGGGGCCAATTCCGGGCGTTCTGGCGATAGTCTTGGCATCCTCTGCCATTACCCAGTTACTTATATCATCTGGAGTTCCACCAGAAAGTATAGCCAGGGCGGCTTTGGGTCCAATTTTTGAGATGCCAATAAGGGTGAAGAAAAATTCCCGTTCCAGTTTTTTTACAAAACCGTATAGATCCAGGATGTCTTCTCTCACATGCAGGTAGGTATATACCTTCACAACTGCGCCTTGAGCGGGTAATTGTTCATACGTGTTGAAGGAAACTTTTAATCTATATCCAATGCCATTGGTTTCGATCACAATATGGTCAGCCTGTTTATTGACTAATTTGCCGGAAATAAATTCGTACATCAGGTCCCCAATTTCGACAGTTTATAATTCAGTCCATGACAGATGGCAATAGCCAAAGCATCCGAAGCATCCATTGTAACCGGATCTTCTTTTAATTTGAGTAGCCGTTTTACCATGAATTGCACCTGTGTCTTATCTGCTGCACCATTTCCTGTCACTGCTGATTTCACTTTCCGTGCGGCATATTCCGCAATATTCAGATTAGCATGATGACCGGCAAGCATGGCTACTCCCCGAACGTGCCCCATCAAAAGCGCAGTCTTCGCGTTTTTGCCATAAAACGCTTCTTCAATGGATAATACATCAGGATTGTAGGTCGTGATCACATCGGATATTCCCGCATAAAGCTGAGCTAATTTATCTGCGAGAGTATCTGTATTTTTGGTCTTTACCACCCCTGAATGGACGGCTTGGAATCGATTTCCATTGTAATCAACAATGCCAATACCCAGAATACGCAGACCCGGGTCGATCCCAATAATCCTCAGAGTTTACTCCAATCCTTCCAGCATCTCATCTGTGAAATCCACACTGGCGGATAATTTCTGCATGTCCTCATAGTCATCAAGGATTTCCATGAGCTTGACGACGTTGGGAATATCCTCTGCACTCACTTCGGTGAAGTTATTTGGAATATGCTGTAATTGTGCCATCTCAACTTCATATCCGGCTTCAACAACAGCCTCATTTACAGTATTCAGGTCTGCAGGAGCGGTTGTCACCTCAAAATAGTCGCCTTCGTTACTTAAGTCCTCAGCACCGGCCTCAAGGATGGTCATCATGAGTTCATCTTCATCATTGCCTTCAGCAGGAACCTGGATAACCCCCTTGGTATCGAACATCCAGGCAACTGCACCTGAAGTGGCTAAATTTCCGCCATTTTTGCTCAATAGATGCCTCAATTCGGAGACTGTCCGGTTTCGATTATCAGTTGCCACTTCCATCATGAGTGCAACACCACCTGGAGCATAACCTTCATATACAATTTCTTCAATGGTCACGCCTTCCAGTTCACCCGTGCCCTTTTTGACGGCTCGCTCTACATTTACACTGGGCATATTCGCCGCTTTTGCTGTGGCTACAGCTGTCCGTAGTCTTGGATTGGCACTTTCATCACCCCCCCCGACTCGCGCTGCTATGGTCAACTCTTTGGCAATCCTTGTAAATACTTTTCCACGAGCAGCGTCAACAACTGCTTTTTTTCTTTTGATGGTTGACCATTTGCTGTGACCGGACATATTTCTCCCAATCTAATTTTCAATAAGTCGCGTGTTCTTTGTTCGAATGACCCAAGCTCGACGGTATCCATTCTCAATGGCAAAATTCTGTAAATTCTGTGCCTCTTCACGGTTATTCATACTGCCGACTCGAATTTTATAATATGGACTATCAAACTGAATGATTATTTCATCCTTAAACGTTTGCAGGGCCCGCTCTTCTACGGCAATGGCCTGCTCATAATCTTTGGTGCTGGTTAACTGGACTCTAAATATAAAATCTGAATGCTCATTTCGATCGACTGAATCAGTGCGGTTTCCCAGTCCCTCGTAGTATTCCTTAAGAGACTTCATCTCTTCAATTCGTACTTTTGAATCTGCCCAATCACTCAATGTGGTTGGATCGAATGACTCATCCAACTGAACCGGTCCTTGCCCCAATATAAGAAAGGGAACAAGGAAACTAAAATATACCAACTGCTTCATGTAGGACCCATCCCGTTTTTCCATCTGGCAATCTAATTTCATACCAGCTGTCTGTGGTATTTAAAATTTCAGCCGTTGTACCCTCATGGATTATAAATAATGTCCCCGATCCGGGTACTGGGGCGCTGGCAATGTTTGCCTCCTCCACCAGAAGGACAGCTTTGGTATCCGTACCCGAAGAGCCTCTATCCCATAACCATCCGACTGTCACAATGAATAGCCCTGTAACAATCCATGTGGCCAAAAGAATCCTCTGACCCGCATATCTGTTTCTGAAGTAGATATAGGCCATAAATCCGAGGATGGTCAGACTGAAAAGGATGAGTTCCAGCCGCCTTAATTCTGCCAGAGAAAGACACCTCCTCAAGGTGTTGAACCAGACCACCACTGGCATCGGTTTCGGCAGTTCAAATCGATCTTTAATAAAGAGTTTACTGAATTCAAGATTATGGAGAATGTCAGGGTCTCTGGGATTTAGGAGTCTGGCCTTTTCAAAGTGAAGGATGGCTTTCCCATAGCTTTTTTGATTGAAATATGCACAACCCAGATTGTAATGCAGGGTAGCAGACGTGCCATCTGCAGCCAAAATCTTTTCATACTCCTGGATCGCTTTATCAAAACTCCCCTGCGTATAATAAGTATTTCCTGAACTCATAAGACGTTCAAAATCTACACCAAGGACAAGACTAGATGCCAATGTCAGACTGAGGAAAATATGAAAGATTTGTCTCATAGTACTTTCCTCAATCTCTGAAGCAGCTTCTCGGTACTTTCAACCCATTCAATAGCTGAGTATTGGACAGCACCCGGAGCAAATCGATCCATGGTCAAGCCCTCGAGGAAATGTCTGGTTTCTGCAACGATCTCACCTGATACCTTTTTTTGTCGCAATAAGCCCACCAATTCGGTGGTGTCAAGTGCATTCTCAGCAGCATTGAGTCTATCGCCGATAAAACCAAGGATGCACTGATGAAGAAGACTTCGCAATTCGGGAGAGTCATCTTCAAGCCGCTTTGCTTGACTCAATTTATGTTTGGCATCCCGCATTGCTTTTGCACTTCGACGAAGGTTCTCATTCCCCATGAGTTGACTCGATCGATATTGATATCCCAGTAGCCCGCCTATCATAAGGATACCGAGAACATGGTAGCTCCAGAAGCCCGTGCTGAATAAGGTGGACGAACCTGAAAGAAATTCATCTTCCATGGCCTTGATATAACGAATATCCTCTCGCATGAGCGCCACTTCTTCCCGGCTATAACCGGAAGTCACCAAAGGTTGTGAACCCGAGGCGTCGTACACCATTAGCTGAATTGGTCCTGAACTTCGTGTAATATATTTTTTAGCTTTGAGATCGAAGTAGCTGAATTTAATAGGATCAAATTCAACACGGCCTGGAATACGGGGCACCAATAAATAGGTCAGGGTCTTATTCCCTCGATGGCTCATATTATTAATACTCACAGATTCTGAGCGCTCTGGCTTGAAAACATCAACACCTGTAGGCGGATCGATCTCGGGGAGTCTCAAGGAGCCAAAATTTCCAGATCCAGACACTTTGATATTTAAACCTACTGCATCATTCACCAGGACCGCATTGGTGTCAAGATTCGCCCTAAGCTGGAAACTTCCTACGGCTCCACTAAAATTCGCCGGTCGCGGTTCAGGCAGTTGCTTTACACGAATCTTCACTGGATTGGACATAAAATTTCGAGATGCTTTTCTGGTGCCACTGAAAAAGGGATCATTAAAGAAGGGGTCATTAAACATTCGACGATTTCTCTGGTTGGATTTTACCTCGATCTCCAGCTCAGTTCTGAGAGGATCAATTTCCAGTTCACCTGCTCTTGTGGGATAATAGATTACGGTCTTCAGAACGGCTGTATTATAGCGAACACCATTGACCACCTCTGAAACGAGTCTTGGTTGAGATGCCTGGGGTACTTCTTCAGCCCAAAAGCCAACTGCATCGGGAAGTTTGTCCACCTGATAGTTATAAACACCAACTTTGGTAAAGAGTTTATACTGCACACTGACCGATTCACCCACATAGAGGATTTGTTTACTGGCGATTGCTTTTAAAAATACCGGCTGCTCCTTAGCTTCCTGCCCACCTCGGGCATCCCTACTTGCAACGATATCCAAGCTCAGAGCCTTGGTTCGGTAACTATTACGACCAATAAAGACTTCTACAGATGGGATGACGACTCTTCCCGGTTCTAGACCAACAAAAGTATATGTGAGCGTTTTTTTGCTAGACATTTGTCCATTTACATAGGTGTAGTTGGAGGACTGCATCGGACCAGACAATAGGGCAACTTTTTCAATATCAGGCAATCTGATCTCAGGCATATCATCACTGCCTTCTACTTCAATTTTCCAGGTAAAAGATTCTTGCACCAGGATCTGTTTGGCGTCCAGGCTGGCGCTAATCGTGGGGCTAACTGCAAACAGAAATGCTGCGGGTAGAAAAATCAGGAGGATTAGATATTTAAATCTCATCAGCTTACCAATCCTTCTCCTGATCAGCACCCGAAGTCTTTAATTTGATCTGTTCTCTCATATTTTCGGTTTCGCGGTCCTTTAAGGCTTCCAGGAGTTGCAGGGCATTCCTCAATTCTTCTGGATCAGATTGTTCTTCTCCAAAGCTGGGATTCTGCTCCTGTTCCTCGGAATTCTGGTCCTGCTCTTCATTTTGATCCTGTTGCTGCTCTTTCTGATCCCCTTGAGATTCATCCTGTTCCTGTTCCTGCTGCTCTTCGTTTTTCTGCTGGGAATCTGAATTCTGCTCTTGCTGTTGATCCTCACTTTCCTGCTTCTCCTGATTTTGCTCAGAGTTTTGATCCTGAGGAGGTGGCGGTGGAAGATGATTCAACAATTCTAGATTAGTTTTCGCATCCAGATCGTCTGGTCTTAATTTTAATGTCTGCTTGTAGAATTCCCGCGCTTTTTTAATATCCTGCTTAGAGAGCCAGGCATTCCCCATATTATAATATATATCCGCCAGGGCATCCTCGTCTTGTTCACCTAGCGCTTGCTCAAAGGAGCTAATAGCTTTGTCCATCTCACCTTTACGAAACAGGGCGTTGCCCTTATTATAATTGATCCCCTTAAGCTCAGGATGCTCCAGAAGCAATTCATCCCAGGCTTGTATGGCTGCATCATAATCTTTATTTTCGAAAGACTCCTGGGCATTTGACTGCCCCCATAAGCTTCCCTGAGGGAACACAAGGAGGGCTGCCAGGATGATCATAACCTGCAAATTTTTATGGATCAATGTAATCTCCCTCCCAATTGCGATCAGTACCATGTAGATCAGAGAGTAACAATTCTATGACGAGTAATATGAGCGCCAACCAGACAAACCAGGAATACTGTTCTTTGTAGTTTGTGAATTCATGACGACTGAATTCTTTCTTTTCCATCCCCAGGATATCGTTGTAAATATCATCAAGACTGGCTGAAGAAGAGTTCAAGTGAATAAACCTACCGTCTGTTTCCTCACTGATCATTTGGAGCGTCTCAGCATAGAGTCTTGTTGTTACTGTCTCCCCCGTGCTCGTCTTTCGATAGCCCTGCAACACCCCGATGTCATCAATAATAGGAATGGGAGTTCCAGAGAATGAGCCAATACCCGCAGTATGAATGACAACATTCTCAGATTTTGCTCGTTCTAAAACTTCTTCCAAATTGCCCTCATGATCCTCCCCATCAGAAATAATGATCATGGCTCGGTGCTTTTTATCTTCTACGTCAAAGGCTGAGATCCCAACATCAATGGCGTTCTCGAAGGAGGTACCCTGAACACCGATCAATTTTTCATCAGAGATATCCAGAAACATCTCAAAGGCTGAGTAATCCAGGGTCAAAGGGGTTTGTAAATGTGCCTGTCCCGCGAATACCACAAGAGCAATCCTATCGCCCCTTAATTTGGGCAGTAGCCTTCTCAACTCAAATCTAGCTTTTTCGAGGCGATCTGGTTTGATATCCTGAGCGCGCATGGAATTTGAAACATCCAGGAGAATAACCACATCAACACCCTCCCGATGTACTTCCATTAGTTCATCTGAGAATTTCGGTCCAAATACAGCAAAGAGGACGAGAATAATCGCTGAGAAGCGAATTGCATCTTTAAGTCGACGCTTGGTCTTGCTGACACTGTGAGAAAGCTGCTCTATGAGCTCAGGATCACCGGCTTTTTTTAATAGTCTTTTACGCGTAGCACGTGCCCAAATGGCAATGCACCCCAGTGCTGGAATCATCAGCCAAAGAATCCACTGAATTAGTTCGGGATACGTCTCAAATTTGATCATTAGGGGAATCTCCGGAAGATGCTGCGTTCCAGGACGTATTCCACGACCAAGAGAAACATGGCTAGTAACAGAGGTATATAGAAGAGTTCGGCATGCTGTACGTACTCACGAACACTGTATTGAGTTGTCTCCATCTCGGAGATCTCCTGATAAATTTCAGCCAAACTCCTTTCATCAGTTGCTCTAAAATATTTACCACCGGTGATAGATGCAATTTTACCGAGACTCTCCTCGTCGACATCGACCTTAACTTGAACATTTCTCACACCCATTGCTGTCTGAACCGGCAATGCGGCTGTTCCCCGTGTACCAGCACCGATGGTGTAAATTCGAATCCCAAAATCACGGGCGAGCTCAGAGGTGGTTATGGGATCCAGCTCCCCAGCGTTATTTCGGCCATCAGAGAGAAGCACCATGACTTTGCTCTTTGCTTCAGAATCTCGGAGGCGATTAACTCCACCGGCCAGAGCCATCCCGATTGCCGTACCATCAAATTTTTCATTCACAATGGAAATACTAGCAATAAACTCATTCAATCTATTCAAATCAGTGGTCAGTGGACACTGCATGAAACTCTCACGGGCAAAGACATTCAAGCCCATGCGATCGTTCTTTCTTTGGCTTACAAAAGTCTGGGCAACTTTCTTTACAGCTTCCAGGCGATTAGGTTTGAAATCCGTCGCTCGCATGGAGCCGGAGATGTCTATGATGAGCATAATATCAATACCCTCAGCATTCATTTCCTGAAGTGCATTGCGTTCCTGGGGTCGCATGAGGGCCAGGATGAGTAATGTGATAGCCAACAGTCGCAGGGCAAAGAGGACATGTTTCCGCCACATCCCACTGCTGCGAGATATATCTGAGAGTAGTTGGAAGGAAGAAAACCGAAGGGTGCCAAAGCGCTTTCTACTCCAAACCAGATAGATCGCTGTAAGAACTGGTACAATAAGAAAAAGCCAAGCGAGGCCTGGATTTTGGAAGCCAACAATCATCTTATTTTAATCTATCTCCATATTTGCATAGCTTTGCACACCATTTGAATCGACTGATTATAATCTTAAATGACAGCATTGTTTCGTTGAGACCTGGATTATTTTAACATTCCTCGCTGTCGACCTAAAAATATATCTCAAAACAAGTGGACCCGATATTTACTCGAGCCCATTCCCAATTTTCCAATTATTAATTGTGGTACAGATTGATGTTACAAACCCGCGTATGATTCAGAATCATCGTGGTTAATTAGTCCTGCTTTGACGCTTCTTCTTCTTTTTCATCTTTCTTTGGCTCAGCAGGAGCTTGACCCGCTTTTTCGATCTCATCCGTAATACCGCTCAATGCACCCTTGAACTCTCGGATACCTTTACCAAGTCCTTTTGCCAGTTCGGGAAGTCGTTTGGCTCCAAAGAAAATAAGTAAAAACAGGATGATAATCAGCCATTCCCAGCCACCAGGTAAACTCATGAATTACTCCTTACATTTTAAATTTAATATAGAAAACAGAATACAGTACATACCTACTGATTCATCAGTGTCTTACGGGTAGCAAAAAATATTGCAGTCAACTCTTTGACTTCTTCCAAAACAATACTAATTTTCGATTTAAACATTGCTTTCGATTGACTTAGCAGCGCTGCCCGATTGTTTGCAGCAACCGAAGTAAACGATCTATTCAACTGCCCCCTTAAATGTTTTCCCAAAGAATTGTCTGGAAGTGCAACTCCTAATTTAACACATCGATGAGCAAACTCTTTTGTTCTGATTTTCAACTGCTCATTCTCTGCATTCATTGCAAATCTTCTATTCTCTATTCTCTATCTTCTATTTTCTATCTTCTATTTTAATCACACTCTGTAATAGCGTAAAAGATAATATGCGACTCCCATACCTACCACACCCATAAAATTTACACGAATAGTAAATCCAAAGGTAATGGAGAACATATGCAGATCGAGGACAAAGGGTCTGGCTAGTCCATAGTTGGACGAATCAAAGGCCAATACAAAGAAATCTCGGACAACACTTTCAGGTAGGATTGCCGCAGCTACATCTCCCAAAAGTGAGCCAATAATGGCACCACTGAATATCATCAGTACTATGATCTTCAGATTTCTTCGACGCGGATCCATCAATCAACCTCAAGCCCGGCATCCAGGTCACGCTGGCTTTTTGTCCATTTGAACAAGCTGATAGCAATCATGCTAATGGCTAGCGGGAACATAAGAAATCCTTTACTTACGAAGACGAGAATCATCATGATCAGTGCTGATATGAACGCCCACTTTTCCTTGCCGCTCCCTTTCAAACTCATTTTAGGTGACTTGGCAAAGGGAATCTTTGAAAGCATGAGGCTAGATATTATCATTATGAAAGGCAGAACAATGCGTGCATCTCCCCCAGGATGTTTTGGACTCCACTGTAGAAATGGATAAAGGTGGATTTGATCCAGAAATAGCCAGAGACCAACCACGGTCAGGGCCATGAGTGGTGTTGGAATACCAAAGAATTGACTCTTCTGATCACCCTCCGCTTCAAGATTAAACTTAGCCAGACGTATTGCTCCTATCATGAGGGGCATAAAGGCGTAAAAACCACCCAGCAATTGTCCCAGAGGCTCAGCCCAGACCATATATACAAAGACGGAAGGAGCAAGACAAAAGGTGATAATATCTGCCAGGGAATCAAATTGGATCCCAAAATCCGAAGTTGAATCCAGAGCACGAGCGATCTTCCCATCAAACCCATCGAAGATTCCACCGAAAATGATAAACCAGGCCGCCCAGAAGTAGTCACCGTGAAAAGATGATAATATGGACATGAAACCTAGAAATAGATTAAAGATCGTCAGAGAATTTGGAATAAATCGGCGACGTGGATTCTCTCTTAAGGGTGTACGCTTCCCATTTTTTTTTCTCGGCATGATCAATCCACCTCAGCTAAAATTGATAGTCCACCACGAACAGCTTCTTTGAGCTCAACTTTGATCTTCGCCGCTCGAGGAATGATAATATCCATACGAGACCCGAATTTAATCAGACCGTAACGCTCACCCTGCTCAATTTCATCTCCTTCTCTTAGATAATTAATTATTCTACGAGCAACAACCCCGGCGATTTGGGCAAATTTAACTTTCAAATGATCATTCTGAAGTCCTACAACACTCTGCTCGTTGACCTCAGAGGCATCTTCGGCATAGGCAGCCTTGAAGGCGCCATACTTGTATTCTACGAATGAAACCTTACCGGAAATCGGTGCACGGTTGATATGGACATTAAAGGGCGAAAGAAACATGGTGATCTTCTTTGCCTGTCCCACGAATTCATCATCGACATCTTTGATCTCAACAACAACACCATCCCCTGGGCTCAAGATGTGTTTGGCATTCTGCTTGATCTCACGCTCCGGGTCCCTAAAAAAGTAGAGCGTAAAAAGTAAAAATGCACCACTCAGCATTGAGGGAACTTTCCAATAATACGAGCCCCCGCTAAAAAATGAAATTGTTGTGAGGATCAGCGTAATCCCAAGTGCTATCGCAATATTTATGTAACCTTCTCGAGCCATATATCTCCGTCTATTCCTTTGCTTAAAAACCGCGCAAAGATAAGTGGTACTACCGCATATTAAAACACGCATTTACTGTGGAGTATTTGCGCTTTGACACATACCGTTTACAGTTTGACAGTCACAGTACCTAAATGAGTGAATCAGAATCGTGGGCGAGAGCTAATTTATTTATTCTGATGTTTTCGGTGTGGTCTCACCCAACACGATGGAGATGTCCAAGCGCTCATTCTGGCGTGAGATATTGAGAACCAATTCATCACCTAACTTAAGATTCTGACCAATAAAATAGGCAAAGATATCATCCAGTTTTTGAACACGCTGTCCCTCGAGACCGATGATAAGATCCCCTATCTTTATTCCGGCGCGTTGAGCTGGAGAACCATCCTTCACGCCATTTACCAAAACACCTGTAGCGGTATCAAGATTAAGTAATTGTGCAATTCTAGCTGTGTTATTTCGATAACTGATACCTGTTGAGTAATTACGATCCACAAATCCAGTCTTACGGAGTTCATTAATTATTTCCATGGCTTTGTTGATCGGTAGGGCAAATCCTATCCCAATGGATCCACTGTTGTTCGAATCCGAAAAGATAAAGGTATTGATACCAATGACCTGACCTTGCGAATTGACCAGCGGTCCCCCACTATTCCCTGCATTGATAGAAGCATCGGTTTGGATCATGTCCTGGTAAACCCTTCCGGATTGTCTGAAGCCGAAGTCCATGTGCAGACTACTTATGATCCCTGCCGTTGCGATAGGCATCCTGCTCTCGCTGAAGAGACCGAAGGGGTTGCCAAGTGCAATAACCCACTCCCCCATGATAATGGCATCAGAGTCTCCCAGATGAACCTTGGGGTAATTTCCAGCATGAGCGATCCTAAGCAGCGCCAGGTCAGTTTTTTCGTCTATCCCGATAAGTGAGGCAATATGTTGAGTTCCATCAGCCAAAGTAACCGTTATATCCTGCGGATTTTCAACAACGTGGGCATTGGTTATGATATATCCATCTGAATCATAAATAAACCCCGAACCTACAGAGGGAACTTTTTCCTGAAACCAAGTAGGTGCCCCGGGCATCATCAAACGCCAGAAGGGATCGGCCATCATGGGTGATTGTGAATAGCGTATCTGGGTAACAGAGATCCCAACCACTGCTGGGGACACATGTGAAATCCCCCGGGTAATAGCTGTCTCTCTGGACCACTCCAGCGGTATACGAATAGGTTTATCATCAGAACTGAAATCAATTGATTCTGTTGCTATGGAGGGTTCTGCGATCTGTTCGTTCTGTGCTGATCTCGCAAACTGCCAATTTCTCATCTCCCGGAGAGTAAGCGTGAGCATTCCCAAAAAGAGGGCCATGGCGAAGATGAATGTGGTGATCTTTTTCATAAGACTTCTAGTTATTCCTCAGCATATCCAATATTAACCCTCATCAGCTGATGTGACAAGGTTCTGCTGTGCTTGATCCCAATTTGGTTGCTGCTTTTCAGGATAAGTAACTTGGATCAAAGCGAGTCCATCAGATGGAGCGGTGACTGTTTGATTCTGTCTATCCGGATTGTCAATCAAACTAACAAATCGCTCTGGCTTCCATTTGCCTCGAGCAACCTCAATCATACTTCCCACCAGCATTCGAACCATGTGATGTAAAAAGCGATCCGCCTTTACTGTAAAGCGTAGAACGCCATCAGATTCCTGTTTCCATTGTGCTTCATAGATATTACAGATCATGTTCTCTGTCTCACTTCCGGCATAACAAAAGCTTGAGAAATTGTGAGTCCCCTGAATGTATTCGCTCAGGGTTTGCAGTTTTTCTAGATCAAGAGAAAAACGAACATACCAGGAAGAATTTCTGCGTAAGACATTTTGACTGGTAACGATATCGAATTTATACTCTCGTTGAGTCGCCATGAATCTGCTATGAAAGTCCTCGATAACTTCGCTTGAAGCAAGCACCCTGATATCGTCAGGAAGAAGGCGATTTAGACTTTTCCACATGTTACATGCCGGAATATTTGAGTTCTCCAGGTCAAAATGGGCAACCTGTCCTAGAGCATGCACACCTGAATCAGTCCTGCCTGATCCTACAATGGCAATTCGTTTCTGAAAGATATCTTCCAGTGCGTTCTCGAGGAATCCCTGAACAGTGGGTAATTCAGGTTGAATCTGCCACCCATGATAATTGCTTCCGTCATATTGAATGAGGATGGCGACTCTCACACTGTCTGTCCTTCATTTATCGCTAAAGCTGTCAGGCCAAGCCAGACTGTCATGACTATCCAGGTGTAGAAAAGTTGAGGATTCATGACGAGAGAGACAAAACCCAGGGGTAACCAGATGATGAGTGGGAGCCACATATTTTTATGCAGCTGCAATTCTGGGCTAGTAGGTAATCCTCTTAGAGCAAATATATCCCCTGTTGTCACTGCCCGTGAGATCGTATGCGAGATCAAGGCTCTGAGAACGCCTTGACCGTAATTTAATCTTTGGATCAAGCTCTTCCTGCTCTTTCGTGAGGAGAAATAGGTTTGGAAATAGGATAGCCTGTGCCACTCCTTTTGCAGGGAAGGCATAAATCTTAGGGCTAAGAGGAGCACGGTTTGTAGACCATTAATCCTAATCCCAAGCCATTTCAAAGGTGAGAGCAATTGCGTCATATAAGCAGCAACGATTGGGCTATTCAATTTTTTACTAAAGACGGAGACAATCATCAAGGGCCAGGCAAGCTTCTCAACAGCAAAAAGAAGATATTGCCACTCCTCCCATTTGAAACCCCCCTCGATAGACCTGATAAAAAGGTCTCTCATAAATGGTGAAAATAGTAATTGTAGAAGTGCCAGAAAGAATACCAGACTTACAATAAGTGTAAGCGTCCTAAAAGGTGTTGTTGAAGCTAGCCAGAGTATTAGCAGAGTGATCAAACCAATTCCCAGGTGCCATTCAGGTGCGGCAATTAACCAAAGGGATGCAAAAATCAGTATGGCTGAAAAAAAGATGACCCACATCATCCATGGGTTGGATTCTTGAACGTAATTTATTTTGTTTTTTTGCAGCTCAGGCATGCCAGATAGTTTCAAAATGAAAGATTTAAGCGAAGCGCAGTACTCTCATTCCCCAGTTCTGGTTGAATACTCAGACTAAGATCCTGTCGCTTCAAATAGAGGACATCCATGCTACTCACGAGATGGTTTAAAGCGATAGCACCAAATGTGTACGTGAGCGTTTGTCTCCAGCGATATCGCTCAGTTTTGATGTCAAAGTACTCCTGTTGCTTTTCCGTACTCTCCCAATCCCAATACTCTCCGTTCTCTTTGGAATAAATGCGATCCCACTGACGATTGCGAAGCATCTGCTCATTATATTCATCCATATTGTCATATTTGGAAACTCTATCCAGAAATATGTCGGATTTGCTTTGCGGGTCACTGATCTGACCATATTCCGAAGCAAAATAAAATAGATCATTCTCGTTACTGCTGGCAGTTTTGAAAGCAATACCGGCAAATATCCACAGGGAGGCTTCAATCCCATTGAAGAGAAAGGCCCGAGACTTGGAATTATAGCTATGCTCACCCCATCCAGGTATCAAGGCACTTTTCAATACAACATATTTTGGCATCTTCTGCATCTGATTCTCGGCAAAAACCGGTAAACTCATAATGACAATCAACACGATGCTTCTAAAAGTGATCATTTGAATCTTCAGCTCCTTATAAAAAATAACGCCGCACCGAGTGCTAACACAGCCAGGGAAGAGATTATGATGGCATTTGGTGCTGGTTGTCCCATGCGATAATCACCTCGAATGATTTCCGGGAACCATTCATCAAGGAGATCTTGTATTTCAACTTTGGATATTTTGTCTGAAATACTACCCTGCCATTCATACAATTTTGCACCATGTCGAAAATCAACTCCAAGCTTTAACTTTCGTATATACTGGGAGTTCCGAAAAGATTTCTCTTTGGCAGGATTTAGGGCAAGCTCCAATCTCTGTAGCTGAACCAATATGGTATCACCAGAGGATTCATTATTCGAAATCTTTTTCTGACTAGAAATCTTATTGAGATAGTCTATGGTTTCCGAATCCCCCTCAAAGAGCAGAACCTGTTTTTCAGGTGGTATACCTGTCGAGTCCAAGATCGAGCTTTGAAGGTCACGGATTAATTCCAGGCAGAGGCTTTTTTGGCTGGTTTTAGCATTCAGAAGACCTGAAAATATCAGGAAAATCAATAGAGCTCTAATTTTCATTTTGTGATGGAATCAGCTTCGTTTAGGCCGGCTAAAGAGAACAAACATAAGGCCAAAAGCTGAAAGTAGAAGCATGCTTAGAGCGAATACATCCCCATGTCTGGTATAGAATGTTCGATCCAGCCCAATGGGGGCATTATAAACAATTTCACCTTTTTCACCCAAGGGAATCGATGCAGCGATACGTCCGCTTGGTAAGATCAGTGCACTCACACCAGTTTGTGCAGCCCTGGCAATGCTAACACGATGCTCTATGGCTCGTAGACGCCCAGCTGCCAGGTGCTGATATGGTCCAGGTGAATTTCCCAGCCAGGCATCATTGGTAATAATAGACATTAGTTCTGCGTCGTTTAGCATAAATTTTCTGAAAATATGGGGATTGGCAGATTCATAACAAATGAGAGTGCCAAGGTCTGTTACCTTTTCTCTGCTGCCCATGGGAACGACGAGTGCTTCTTTTCCAGCTTCAAAATTGGCTTGGCCAAAATTAAGATTTTTTAAAACGGGGAAAGTTTCAACTAGGGGAATTCGTTCAGCAAAAGGGACTAAACCCTGTTTACTATATATGGGTACAGGTACGCCGGGAGCATAGAAGAAGGCAGAGTTATAAAAGTAGTAGTCCCCGCCCTTTTCAACATGGTGGAGAGCGCCGGTGAGGACTGAAACAGCATTTTTCTCTACCAACTTACGAATTTTCCGATCAAACTGGGGATAGTAGTGTAAATGTGCAGGGATGGCACTTTCTGGCCAGATCAGAATCACTGCGCTATCAGCAATAGCTTTTCTTGATTGTTCAAGAATTGCCTCGACATGTTTGGTCTTTTTACTTCTTATCCATTTTTGATGTGGTTCCAAATTGGTTTGGATAATACCAACTCGAATGCTCTCTTTGTTTGTCTCACCAGTCACTTTTATGCGAACAGCACCAAAAATGAATGAACCTACAATAATGAATCCAAGGATACCCCAGATCAATTGTTGGAATCGAACTGATATTTTACCGAATTCCAGTTGAAACAATATGGTGTTTATCATGAGTACCCAGAAACTGACGGCATAAATACCACCATATTCTGCGAATTGTTGTATTGGAAGTGCAAAGTTTTGCGTCATGGCCATTGACAGCCATGGGAAAGCCAGAGTAAAGGCATGGTAGCTATACATGTATTCAATAGATACCCAGAAAATTGGAGCCAGCCATAAGCCCTTTGTACCAAGATTTCTACCCGTGCGGGAGATTATGAATCCAAAGAGGCCAAACCACAATGAGAGATAGGCAACACTGCCCATCATTGAGGCGGAGGCTACCCAAAAACTGGTTCCAGAATTATTGGCAATCCAGTTCAGGCTCGTAAGTGTAAAGACAAAACCGGTAATAAATCCCAGTTTAAAGCCCTTCGCCCACCCCTCCTGTTTCAAGCCGACCCACAGGGGTAACCAGGCAACCCAGGCTATGAAAAACATATCGAAGGGAGGAAAACTGAGCGTCAACATCAGCCCAGAGAGGATCGCTAATGATTCTGCTGTAAATCGTTTTGTCATGATTTATTTTCCGCTCTAATAGCCTTGAGTCTCACTTAGATACTGCTTTAAAATTATGGCAGCAGCAATGCGGTCCACAGCACCTTTGTCCTGGCCAACCTTCTTTCCCATCTGGTGCAGAGATTCTTCTGCTTCCACTGAACTGTAGCTTTCATCAGTGATAAAGACGGGTTGGGGGATTTTTGCTTTGAGTTCAGCAATGAAGGTTTCCACTCGTTTAGTCTGCTCACTTTTCTCAGATCCTGGTCGTAATGGTAATCCAACGACCACTTCCGTAACCTGCTCCTTATCGATAACCGCAATGATCTGCTCGATGGCATCAGCATTATTCGTAACGAGCAGTGTTTCATAGGGACTGGCTATGATACGCATGGGATCAGTCAGAGCTAATCCAACACGTCGACCCCCGGGATCGATAGCTAAAATACGTCCCTGCATGTGATAGAACCTTGCCAGCTCTATTTAAGTGGTTGTTTAAGAACCTCTTTAAGCAATTTTCCTGGCTTGAAATGAGTCTTCCTCCTGGCAGGAACGTATATTTCTTCATTTGTGCGAGGATTTCTGGCGCGTGGTTTTGCCTTGGTGGGCTTCACCTCGAAAACTCCAAAATTTCTGACTTCGATACGAATAGATGCATCATCTCCACTCATCATCTCACGTAAGACGGTGAAAACACCATCCACAATTTCTTCAGTCTGAAATATTTTCTGGCCAAGTTTTTCTGCTGTCCATTTGGCAACATCTTTTTTTGTGTAGGTAATCGGCATTATGTTATCCTTTCTATCTATGGCTCATTCACGTTCGACGCTGATCACGCCATCTGAAGCCAATAGTTTTGATTTTAGTCGGTCCAATTGCTTCACTCCCTCGACTTCAACAATGACGAGTCCAGTAACAACGTCACCGTCGACTTTCATAGAGAGTGTATCAATATTTATGTCCTGAGCGGAGATGAGTTCTGTCACATCTCGCACTAAGTGTTTGCGCTCCTGCGCTAAAATTTTAAGACGTACCAAAAAGGTCTGAGAACGAGCTGCAGCCCAGTCAACATCGATGATACGCTCTTTCTCAACCAGATTGGGTCCCACAGTATCACATGTTTTTTGGTGCACAGTGAGGCCCCGTCCACGGGTAATAAATCCAATAATAGGATCTCCGGGAATGGGGTTACAGCACTTCCCGAAACTAATCATCATATTGTCAATTCCCTGAATAGAGACGCCTTTTGTATTTCGACGAGCCCGGCTCAGGAAAGATTCTGCAAATTGACTTTCAGTTTTTTCTATTTTTGGTGTCTGATACTCTTCTGGAAAATATTTGGAAAGAATGGAAGAAACCGTCCGGTGCCCTGAACCTATTGAAGCGATCATTTTTTCTTCAGATTCAAATTTCAGCTTAATGTAAGGATCCTTGAGATGCTTCCACTCCTTGGCTTTGTGAATCTTCCGTAACTCTTTCTCGAGGATCTCCTTACCCAGTTGTACGCTCTGTTCGAACTCCTGCCCCTTGATCCATTTCCGGATATTGGATTTGGCTTTGGACGTTTTGACAAATTTCAACCAGGCAGAATTTGGTTTCTGGGAATCACTGGTGATGATCTCAATCTGATCCCCACTGACCAATTCACTATTCAAGGGTTTGATTCGACCATTCACCTTGGCACCGATACAGTGCAAGCCAACCTGGGAGTGAACGTCAAAGGCAAAATCGAGAGGTGTTGCACCAAGGGGAAGAATTCTTACTTCACCCTTGGGTGTGTAAACAAATATTTCGTCTTTATAAAGATCAATCTTCAAAAGATCCATAAACTGGTTCGAGGTCGTACTATCCTCAGTCTGCAGAATATCGACTAGATTACGGAGCCAATTCACCTGCTGATCGATGTCATCCTGGGTAGATTTGGAGGATCTCTCTTTGTATTGCCAATGGGCTGCTACACCCTCTTCTGCTGTACGATCCATTTCTGCTGTTCTTACCTGAACCTCCACAGGAAGGCCATCTGGGCCCACGACCGTGGTTTGTATGCTCTGGTAGCCATTGGCCTTGGGTTGAGCAATAAAATCCTTAAATCTCTCCTGAATAGGTGTATAGAATGAATGTATCAAGCCAAGGACACTATAACAGGATTCTACTTTGTCGACAATGGCACGAACGGCGTAAATATCAAAGACATCCTCAAATGGGCGATTTTGATCCTGCATTTTCCGAAAAATGGAATAGGATGATTTAAAGCGAGTTTTAAAGGTGGCTTCTATCCCAGATTCTTCCAGGCGCTCACGGACAGGTTCTAAGAATTTTTGCATATATTTATCAAAGAATACCTGACGCTTGGAGATGAGTTTATCTAGCTCTCTTGAGGCTTTTGGCTCCAATATTTTAAAGATCAGATCTTCCATCTCTGATTTGATTCGATACATACCGAGTCGATGAGCAAGGGGTGCATAGACATCACGGGTTTCTCTGGCAATGCGTCTTTGTTTTACTGCAGGAAGGTGTTTCAGCGTGCGCATATTGTGAAGTCGATCAGCAAATTTGATAATGATAACCCGAATATCATCTGCTACTGAGAGAAGCATTTTACGAAAATTGACTGCCTGTTTATCTCTCTCACTGCGAAATTTGATATCAGAAAGTTTGGTAACGCCATCCACCAGCTGAGCAAGCTCATCTGAGAACTCTCTGGCTACGTCCTTGAGGGTATAGCCTGTATCTTCAACGACGTCATGGAGAAGCGCCGCTGAAATAGTGACGGAATCTAAATTCATTTCTGCCAGGATGGTTGCCACTTCCACACAATGAGTAAAATAGGGCTCACCAGATTTTCTCAACTGACCCTTATGAGCTTCCTTGCCAAAAGTATATGCCCGCCAGATAAAATCCTCAGCTTCAGAACTAATAGGTTTACTCTCCCCTATCAGATTCAGAATGTTTTGAAAATCTGAGGGGTAGGTGCCTCCGTCAGTGGCAAGAATTCGATCTAATAGTGCTGCTGCCATTAGAAGGGCTCTTGACTACCTCCACCACTGGGTCCCTGGGGTGAATACGGTGCCAAATTCTGGAAGGAAGCAAATCTATCAATAAATGTGACTTTCACAGTATCCGTCGGACCATTTCTCTGTTTGGCAATAATGATCTCGGCGAGGCCCTTTACGTTTTCCAGGGTTTCCTCATCCGTTGTGTACTTTTCGGCTCGATAAATGAACATGACAACATCAGCATCCTGTTCAATGGAACCAGATTCGCGAAGATCAGACAGTATGGGTCGCTTGTCCCCGCCTCTTGTTTCAACCGCTCGTGAAAGCTGTGAGAGAGCAATAATGGGGATATTTAATTCTTTGGCCAGCATTTTCAGGGATCTGGATATCTGACTGATCTCCTGCTGCCGTGATTCGACTCTTCCAGTACCCTGGAGGAGTTGCATATAGTCAACCACAATTACATCAACATCTTTATCAGCCTTTAGCCGACGCGCTTTGGCTCTTAGTTCTGTAATATTCATCGAAGCAGAATCATCTAAATAAATCTCTGCATCCGCCAGCTTTCCGGCTGCCGAACTTAGATTGGGCCATAGATTGGACGGCAAACGACCTGTCCTCACCAAGTGAGCATCGACCCTGGCCTCACTACACAGCAAGCGCATGGCCAATTGATAATTGGACATTTCCAAGGAAAAGAACCCAATTTTGTGACCATGATCAATGGCTGCATTCCGTGCAATGGATAGGGCAAGTGCGGTTTTTCCCATGGATGGTCTGGCGGCGATAATGATAAGATCAGAATTCTGAAAACCGGAAGTGACATTGTCTAGTTGATCAAAGCCTGTGGCAACACCTCGGATACCACCTGGATTCTCATGAAATTTATCAACCTGTGCAAAAGCTTCATCAAGAGCTGTTCTGATGCGGACAAAATCTGCGGTTTTAAATCGTTTTTCAGATAGTTCAAATATTTTACTCTCAGCTTTTTCAAGCAGATCGTCGACTCGTTCGCGAGTTTCATATGCTTCAGTTGAAAGTTCAGCGGCCAATTGTATCAATGCTCTAAGAGCTGAGCTCTCCATAACCAGGCGAGCGTAATACCGTGTATTTGCTGTTGAGGGAATCTTCTCGGTCAATTCAGTGATATAATAGGCCCCACCGGCAGCCTGAAGGTCTCCACTACGTTTTAATTCATCAGCAACTGAAATTTGATCTACAGGTTCACCGCGAAAATCCAAGCTAAGGATAGCATTAAAAATCTTTTGATGTGCCGGTCGATAAAAACTCTGCGGATCCAGGAATTCCATGGCTGAGGAGAGAGCCATGCGATCAAGCATCATAGACCCAAGAACGCTCTGTTCGGCTTCTTCATTGTGAGGTGGAAGTCTCAAGTTTTGACTTGTTTCACTCATTGAGATGCCCCTCTTTTCTCATGATACATGTCTCGAATAGTTTTAAAATCTTCCCAGGCTGGTCGTTTCCAGTTAGGGTTGCGAAGCAGTGCCGCAGGATGGTAGGTAACGACCATATCTGTTCCATGGTAATCAAATACCTTCCCACGCATGGCCGTTAATGAATCCTTGGTTCGTAAGAGCGTTGTTGCCGATATTCGACCGAGAGCAACGAGAAGTTTTGGCTTAATAAGTTCGATCTGCTTTAAGAGGTAGGGCTCACACAGCTCGATTTCCTCTTTATTGGGATCACGATTGTTGGGTGGGCGACATTTGAGCACATTTGCGATGTAAACATCTTCTCGCTTCAATTCAATGGCTTTAAGGATATCGTCTAAGAGTTTCCCGGCACGCCCCACAAAAGGAACACCTTCAAGGTCCTCCTTCTCACCGGGGGCCTCACCCACGAACATGAGATCTGCATCAGGGTTTCCGATTCCGAAGACAAAATTGGTCCGGGTGGCACCAAGTGCACACTTCTGACAATGCATGATCGCTTCGTTGAATTCGTTTAGATCATGTATGTCTGCGCTCACAGTTGTGGTCTCCACAGTTTCTTTATTTTGTGCTTCGGGCATATACAGCGGTCCACCGAAAATTTCCAATTCCTCTTCAACAAAGGCTTTGATCTGATCAGATTTTATTGGCAACTGAAGTGAACTTCCGTTGGTTATTTTTTGTCTTGGTCAGCTGCTTCTGATTCGTCACCAAACATAGACTGCTTGTCCCACTTGAGCTCACCGGAAAGAAACTCTTCCAGCCCCATGGTGGTTGGTTTGACAGTTTGGTCAAAGGCTTCACGGTCTATCTCAACATCAACATTATATGCTGCCGGCATCTCTTCATCGCCACCGATCTCTTCCAGAGTTTCCTCTTCACGACGACGTTCTTCTTCGATAATATATCGATCACCGATAATCTGACGGGCGCGTTTGGCTATTACAGTTACGGCCTCAAATACATCTTCGGTATGCTCTTCTATTTTTCTGAAGGGTATAGTCTTTAGTCCCATTTATGACTCCTTTATGGCTGGTATATAGTTTGTGTTAATATGTCACTAAAATCATTAACTGCATCATCTAATTTTGCGTTAATGACTTTATAATCAAATAGTTGCCCAAGATCCATTTCTTCACTGGCTCTATCCAGGCGAATCTTTATCTGCTCTGCACTATCAGTACCTCTCGTAATCAATCTTTTCTCAAGTACATCCAGTGAAGGTGGTTCAATAAAGATGGAGACGCTTACTTCAGGGTAAGCTTTCTTCACATTAATTCCTCCCTTAATGTCGATATCCAGGAGTAGATGTTTCCCTTGTTCAAGTGCCTGGTCGATATAAGACTTCAGTGTCCCGTATAGATGGCCATTCTTTGAATAGACCTCCTGCCATTCAACCAATTCATCTTGCCTAATCTTTTCTAGAAAATCATCTTTTGTAATAAAAAAATAGTGCTGACCTTCAATCTCATAAGCACGTCGCGGACGGGTGGTTACTGATACAGAAAATTGAATATCAGGGAATTTTTCCATAATGGCATTTTCTATGGTTCCCTTCCCTGCTCCAGAAGGACCAGCCACAATTATGAGTTTACCCTTCACCTGGCTCATTGAATATTTTGCACCTGTTCTCTAATGCGTTCGATTTCGTTCTTTAATTCGACAACTGAGTGACCAATGGGAGTGGAATTGGCTTTACTGCCAATTGTGTTGGCTTCCCTGTTCATCTCCTGCAGTAAAAAATTGAGACGCTTACCAGCATCACCATTTTCGTGCATCAGTTCTTTAAAATGTTGAACATGGGCATCCAGGCGGGTGAGCTCTTCAGTAATGTCTAATTTATCACTCCAGATGACCACTTCCTGCTCGATCCGTTTCTCATCTATCTGATGTTCTGTCGCAAAACCAGAATCAGCTATCTTTTTTCTCATTTTATCTGTGAGTACCTGAAGTCGATCTGTATCAACGTTTCGAATCCTATCAACTATTTCAATCACATTCGACAGTTGCTGTATTATTGTAATTTCCAGCAACTCGCCTTCTCTAATGCGCATGGCCTGAAGTTGTTCAATGGCCTCTGCAACAATATCCATAACTGAGCTTATAAATTTTTTCTGATCCTCAGCATTAATGGAATATGAGATCACATCTGGAAATCTCAGCAGCTCGGACAGGGGCAGGACATCAGATTCTTGACCCAATAACTTGGCACTTTTGTTGGCAATTTGTTGATAATGTTGAAGTAAGTTCTCGTCCAGATGGGGTTTCCCAAGTGTCGATTGATCCGTTCCAAGATTCATTGTAACCGTAACCCTACCCCGGGTCATAATCGACTGTAGAGTAGTCCTGGTATTGTCTTCCACTTCCTCATAGCCTCGGGGGAGTCGCATGATAAACTCAAGAAAACGGCTATTTACCGCTCTGAGTTCAATGGCTACGTTGGTCTCTCCAATTTTATTTTCTGCTCGGCCATAGCCGGTCATACTTATTAGCATAGGTCCTCTCTTAAAGCCGCATAGTATAATTTTCTACCCCAGTTATGTCAAAAGATATATTGAAGTTAGGCCAATATATTTTCCATTTCGAGAATGTTGTTACCAATTGAGCTCGTATTCCGCATAATTATTCCATTTTTTGATCGGGGAATCAGCGAGAAATTGACAATGAATCATACTCATGTTCGGCTTATGTGAATCAAGGTATAAAAGGGATCCTGACTGGCCTCAATTTTGCAGAGATACCTACAAATAGATATCAGAATCTGTTCATTGGCAGTATCTTATGGAGTGGCGAGAGGAAGGGTGCCAGGATTTTTATCTAAATTTGGGGCATCAATTAAAAAAAGCACCTGACTCTTTTACACAAATTAGATATATTTAGTGGATTCATTTGAAACTTAATACAAGGAGGGGATATGCGAGTTGTTTTATTGGCCATGGTCATTCTGGTCACAAGTGGTTTTGCCGGAGATTTTGAATACGCCGGAAGCGGTAAGTGTAAATCTTGTCATAAAAAAGCTTCGGATGGCGAGCAGTACCAGAAATGGGAAGCCGGTCCGCACGCCGGTGCTTATGAAACCTTAAAAAACGATAAATCAGCAGAAATAGCTAAGAAAAAGGGACTCAAGGTTCCTGCCTATGAAGCACCTGAATGTCTTATCTGCCATACAACCGGTTTTGGAGCGGGTGGCTTTGAGGTAAAAAACGCCGATTTCTGGAAACAGGTTACTGATAAGGGAAAACCCACCAAGGAAGTTAAATTGATGGAGGATCTGGCAGCTGTGGGTTGCGAATCCTGTCATGGTGCAGGTAGTGAGTACAAATCTAAGAAAGTCATGGTTGGTACTTATGATGGTAGTATTGACAAAGCATCCGTTGGTCTGCTTGTGCCTGACGAAAAGATGTGTAAATCCTGCCATAACTCAAAGAGTCCAACTTTTAAGGCCTTTGATTTCGCAAAACAGTCAAAAGAGATTGCACATCCTTACCCGGCTGACAAAGAATAGTTAAGTTGTGATCCAGGGTCACTTTCCATTTTCTAAAAAAGGGAGCTGGCTTCTAGCCTGCTCCCTTTTTCTAGTGAGCGGTCTGTTTGGTCAAGGGTTTACTTTTCCGGACAAGATTAACCCGCATGGTGGAAGTGACTGTACAGCCTGCCATTTTGCCAAAGGCGAGGCGTCCAAAGAAAATTATAATGCTGAGGCTTGTTCAGATTGTCATTCCGTTAAGGCAGTAAATTCTCATATCCACCCCCTCTTCAATCTGAACCCTTCTGCTGATAACATTCATATGCCCCCCAATTTCAAATTGAAGGTAAGTGGCGACGCTTCTTGCTTGACGTGTCATGAAGTTTTATGCAAGGTCGATCGTGCGAATCAATCTTTCCTAAGGGGTGGACCCTATCGGCAAGAGCTGGATTTTTGTTATCAATGTCATGATCAGAAATTGTATGCCCGAGCCAATCCACACAACCAGGTCAGGGAAGATGGATCAATTGATTCTGATGTCTGTCTACACTGCCATTTGAAGAAACCGACGCCTGAGGACCATCCTCTGATCTCCAGCCAAATGCATCTTGGTGTGAATGAGACATGCAATAAGTGTCATGCACTGCATCGACACGAAAATGAACATCAGGGTGTCAATGTTCTTACATCCAAGAAAACATCACTGAGACATATCAGACGCTCGGAGAAAAAATTAGATGTACGTCTGCCCCTGTCAGAAAAAAATGAGATCCAGTGCAACACCTGTCATTATCCACATGGATCTTTTGGAATCGACCAGGTTCATTTTGGAAGCAGTGGAGAGAACGAGAATTATTTAAGAGTACCTAACGAGAAATTGTGCATTGCTTGTCACGAATTATAAGCAATAATCCAAGATCCACCTCTTAATTTTGGGATACTTCTAGTTTACGCGCTCCCCGGGTAAATCCTCTGGGAAGCTATACTCGTCATCATGACAATCTACACAAACAGGTGTTGTATCAAATTTTTCTTCAGCATGACAATCAGAACATTCCAGATCCTGGTGATCCTCATATAATTCCAGACCCGTTACAGCGTGGTCAAATTCATCTACATTGAAATTTGAGTGACAATTAGTACAGGTGTTGTCGAGGGCTTTTATCCTTGCCTGACCCACATGACAGGATTCACATTTGTTTTTCTTGTGATACGATTTCAGGGGAAAACCTGTCATCTTATGTGAAAAACCACTTGAGGGGCCTGATTTGTGGCAAAAGCTGCAAAGCTCATCGTCCTCTGTATCATGACAGGACTCACAGGGAACATGAAAGTCCTTCAGCTTAGCGATTTTCTTCATGGGAGTCTCTGCATAGCTGTGGCATTTCGAGCAGCTCTCATTGGTATGGCATTCACTGCATTCCAGGCGGTATAACTGGACATGTTCTTTGTGATGAAAGGTGACCATAGGCTCATCTGCATCAGGCGTATTAAATTTTAGTTTTTCAGGACCTGACAATCGCGGTGAGTGGACTTTAACTTTTGGTTTTGGTGGAGCAACTTTCCCTCTGACAACATGACAGGTACTACAAATGCTTACCTTAGGTTCATTCTGCCTATGACAGCTCATACATTTTCGATGATAGGCCCCATTGAGTGTCGGTTGCCCCTCATCCAGGTCTCTGGGGTCGTTACTATGACAATCGGAACAAGGTGTATAGTCCTCATCCTCAAAATCATGGTGACAGGTTTCGCAGCCTGTTCCCATCTCTGACATATGTGCGTGTGTATCATGAGAAAATTCTACTGGATGAAAAATGTTGGCTAGAGAGCCCAGGATAACTGGTTTGGGAAGATCGGATTCACCTTTGATCTGCATTGCGTATAGACCAGCCGTCAGCAGAAGTATCATTAAAAATAAGGGTGACAGAATCCGGTTTCTCATCGATTTTTATCCATATTTGAATTGTTGTCCAACATTTAATCAGCGTAATCTCGCAAATATAGTGCCATTTACCAAGACTAAAGGTATACGACTTCTTGCTATTACACCCATTATAGATATAGTGGCCAAAATATTGGTAAAATATACACTGCGATTAGTCCGAATATGATCACCAGGGGCAAACCGACTTTGGTGTAATCTGTAAATCGATACCCACCAATACCCATGACCAGCAGGTTGACTGGATGCCCTACGGGGCTAAGAAAACTGCTGGAGCTACCAATAACGACAACCATAGCCAATGCATAAGGCGACAAACCCAGATCAGTTGCTGTAATCATGGCTATGGGTGCCATGAGGACCGCCACCGCTGCTGTAGGCATCACTTGGGCAAAGAGGCAAGTAACAAGGAATAAGCCCGCCAGAACACCTCGTGGCCCAAGGAATTGCAGCGACTCCAACATCCCATTGGCCAGTAGGGTGGTCACCCCGGTTTCGTTCATAGCAACCCCCAGGCTAAGCATCCCTGCAATAAGCATAATAGCTTTCCACTCAATAGCCTTGTAAGCCTCGTCCATGCTGATGCAGCGGCTCAAAACCATTAGGACTGCTCCTGAAAGAGCAGCGATATAAATTGGCAACCAGCCCATGGCAACGGTAAATAATACGCCGATTTCGATGCCCGCCGCCACCATCACCTTATCTTTCTTGTAAATGGGTTGATCCAGACCGCTGATGATCAGGTAATCAATTTCACCCCGGAGCCGATTAAGGTCTTCCCGCTTACCATAAACCATGAGCGCATCACCTCGTTCCAGGGTGAAATCACGCAAATTCGTCCTGAAGGCTCTATCCTTCCGCCATATAGCTAGAACTGAGAGTCCAAATTTTTCCCGGAAGAACAACTCTCCTACCGTTTTTCCTGCTACAGATGTTCTAGGTGAAAGAGTAATCTCTGCCACACCGACCTCATCCGATTCCAGTCGTTCAAGATCTGTTTCGGACTGCTCATCCAACTTCAAATTTTGGAGGCAGTTCAGTATCTCAAGTATCTCTGGTTCTGCGATGACGATAAGTATATCGTCCACTTCCAATACCTCCTCTGCAGAAGGCATGAAGTGCACAATCCCCTGTCGATTAATACCAAGGACATTAATTCCCAGGGCACTTTTCAAGTGGCTGCGGGCTATGGATCGTGTTGCCAGAGTTGAATCTTCTGGAATATGGATACCAATGAGGTGCCGATGGAGTTTGTATTTGAGGGCGATCTTCCGGGGACTGACATATTTAAATTCGGTGAAATCACTATTCTCAGCCAGGGGACCCAGTTTGTCTTCCTGGCCAATTGCGATAAGAATATCGTCCGTGTTGAACCGGTAATTGCGTAGACGGCTTACACGGACTTTATCTTTCTGAATCACCGCAAGGATATTTATTTCGAAAGAATTACGTGTCCCGGCTTCCTTGAATGTCTTTCCTAAATACACAGAATTTCCTGCCACCTTGAATTCAGCGAACTTGAGAGCGTCTGCTAGCTCGTGTTCTCCAATAAGCCAGCCGTGTTTCAGTGTCAGTGTTTTCCAATCCTGGAGAGTCCCAACCTGATCCCTGCGTCCACCAACCAGAAGTTTATCATGAAAGCGGAGCTGGGTATCTGGACCTGGTGCCAGAAGCGTTTTTTCACCCCTTAAAATGGCCAGGACATTAAATCCCAGGGCAGATCCTAATCGACTTTCAGCCAGATTTTTATTTGCCAGGGGTGAATCTGCCGGAATGGTCATGGTCAGGAGACGCTGATTCAACTCGTATTGCCCGTTTAAAGTGTCTGTGATGGATGTTGAGCGTCCCAGATCACGATCTGGCAACATATGTCTCCCCCAAACGGTGAGGTAGAGAATACCGGCACTTACGGCAATGACACCAACAGGTGTGAAATCAAATAATTCAAAGGGTTTCAAGCCAGCAGTTTCAAGGGCAGATGAGATAAGAATATTGGGTGCTGTGGCTATAAGTGTCGTGAGTCCACCAAAGAGGGAGGCAAATGCCAGGGGAATAAGCAGTTTTGATGGGGAGCGACCGGTGCGATGAGCAATTTCCATCACGACGGGTAGCATAAGCGCTGCAACCCCGATATTATTCATCACGCCTGATAGGGTTGCAACGGTGACCATCATAATGACCAGAAGCTTGATTTCGCTATTGCCTGATAGCTTGAGGATTTGAACCCCGAGAATTTGGGCAACCCCCGTTCTAACTAATCCAGCGCTCAATACCAGAACAGATGCGATGGTAATGATGGCTGTATTGCTGAATCCAGCGATAGCCTGGTGATGAGAAATCACGCCAAATATGGAAAGGATGAGCAGGACGGAGAGGGCCACCACATCAACCCTTAGCCATTCTGTGATAAAGAATAGAACTGCGAAAGCAAGTACAGAGAGTACAAATATCATTGAGAAGGTCATCTGAGCCCTGTTAAGTTTGGTTCATCAGTAAATCTATATGGAAAAAAGATAAAGAGAAAAAGAATTGGTGCAAGTTTTCATCAGGGACAGACGAGCCAGCGGCATTTCCTGAATCATTGGTCGTGTTTTTTGCTTGATTTCCTTGTCTTTTACTTCAATTCAATATCAAACTTTAAGCCGATCATCCTTACACTATCTGGCTTTTTAACATTCACTTCATCCTGAATTCGATAATATATCTTTAGAGCTGTTGTGCTGTTAAGCTTTTTGTTGAAACCGATATTGGTGCGATGTTTTACAATCTCCCACTTATCCTTTTCAGTTTGAGTGAAAATTTCATGATCGATATAGGGCGTCAAACCCCATTTCAATTTGTGGCGCACTCCATAAGAATGGCGGATCAGATGCTCAGGCAAATCATCGCTATCCATATCCTTTTGATATTTCAAGTCATAACGATGGGAGAAACCACCTGTTTTTATTTTCGCCACGCTTGACAGACTCAAACGTTCAGAATATTTGTCAGGATAGATGCTATATCGATAAGCGATCCCAGTGGACAGGTAGTCGCTGATTTTGTATCGCAGACCGAGCTCGCTAAACGACTTTTTAAGTGTTGTGTTATTTTCCTTTGACCGCAGCTCGTGGAGAAAGTCGATATCAAATCCTTTGGGTAAGTCCTGGTTAACGCTAATGGCCAAGGACCCTTGATTATCGTATTCCTTACTCAGACCTGTACTCAGCAATGACAACGAGCAAAGGGCAACAAGGATATTTCGGTATCGAATCAAAGAATTGCCTATCCCTGAGAGGACTCCTGTCGAAAGAAGATTTTTATTCTGGCGGTATCCCTTAAAAAACTGATTCGCTTGATTTCGAACTTTACGATCTCCAGACCGGTTCTTTCCTTCAGATCTTTCAGTAGAATATCATGCTTGCTAAGCGGAATATTTTCAATCTTCTCATAGTTTATGCGCATTTCATAAAGATAGTTCTTATTCCAGTAATGCTCAGCAGTGAGGGCAACTGTAACAATGGCAGCATTGGCAAAAAGCAGCTCTATGATTCCAATATCGGGCGTGCTGAGGGCATTCATTACGCCCACGGTAATGACCATAAATAAATAGGTCATCTCCTTGATAGGGATAGGGCGAGTTCGATATCTTAGGATTGCGAAGACTGCAAATAATCCGAATGCGAAGCCGATTGAGAGTGTCACACTGCTCAAGAGATAGCAAACAAAGAATATCAGCACATTAAACAGATAGAAGGTAAACGCATAGGTGGCATTTTTCTGGTAATGCCAATAGCTATATCGAATGATAGTAAAAGCCACAATAAGGTTGAGTGCAAATCGAAGCATGAGCTCCCAGATAAACCCATTGGTCATTGGCATACTTAAGAGCGCTTGTGCGCCACTATTTGGATCAGGCATTGATATCCTCCATGATACTAGTCTCAGACATGATCTTTTTCAATCGCCTAAGTTTTGGTTTAAACCGGTTGTATTTAATGTTTTTATTTGTGTGCATAATCCCAATGCAATATTTGCTTAATCCCATCTCATAAATTCCTAGGCCATGGACTGCTTGAAAAAATTGTGATGAGGGTCGATAACGAGGCTGCTTGATTTCAGCTATAACAAGCTTATCAAAATGTGTCCACTCACCTCCATTGGAAACACCTAGTCCTATATCAATGGTGATCCGATCGGTCTCATCCAGGTTAACAAGGGTCATTCTGGAAAAATTAACATCCAGACTAGGTCTTAGGTCATCAGGAGAAAGCGCGAGTTGCTCCTTCACCATTTCAGTCTCTTTGGTGTGTAAAAGTTCGTTCATACTTTCGACGATAATACGTTTTTTTCTTGTCCGATCACGATTGTTTTTGGTTTTTATTTCAAAATAGGTTGCTTCGGGCTCATCGTAATGCCGATATCGAATTTTAAATCGTGGTCTCAAACCATTATGATGCTGCAAATACAGTGAAAGATCAGCTGTGTCAAAATATCTCGTATCGTAGTCAAAGATGCGTTTTTGCTTAATTTCAAGAGCATGAAATCTGGGTTGGAGAATCCTGAGCAGTTCGGGAAGCTTCCCGATGTTGAAAATGAACTTGGTATCCTGGCGATCCAATAGTTTAACCTTCTCCAGTTCTTCCAGGGAGACCGAATGAAAGGCTGAAATTATTTTTGTAATTGTCTCCATTGTCTCCCTTTTTAAGAGCCCAACATACAAAAAATGCTTGAAACAGCCTTTGCTCCCCTGTGGTTTGTCAATTCAGGCATAGCATCTTACCAACCTGGGAATGGTCACCAGCATGCACCCGATAGAAATACACACCGCTAGGGACACGATTTCCATGTGAGTCAATGCCATTCCAGCTTATTTCGGCAAGGCCCTTTAATCTTCCTGATAGATCGAAATCCCGAATTTCCCGCCCTAGTTGATCAAAAATGGTAAGCTGTAGGCCATCAGAACGATTAATATCAACAGGGATGCTTGTCCCATAGTTAAATGGGTTGGGATAATTTTGCCCCAGATTAAATCGAGCAGGGAATTGGTGGCTTGTCATTACTTCATCTGTAGTGACAATAATTTTTCTGAGATTGAAGCCACCTTTGTCGATTTTTAGCTTCACTACATGGGTGCCAGCAAGAATTGTCTCGCCCCTTAAGGTCCCATTTTTCCAGTCACCAGAGCTACTGGCGCTCGGTGTGCTTATGATCCCTATTTTCATACCATCAAGTTCTACTTCTACCTCACCAGGATTTGCTCCGCCTGACACTTCCAGAGAAATGTCAAATACTCCATCATGGGCAAAGGTTACTGTATATTTCAGCCACTCGTCATCCTCGATCCAGCCAATATTTGGGATTTTTGAATTACCAAGATATTGGAGATCTACCCCATCATTTCGATACTGATACCCATTGTTCCAGGCGGTATAATCATCCCAATGTACGGTTTCATATGCATTGTCAAAATAGGCTATTCCCTGAGTACCGATATCATAATCCGCTGCCCATAATTCACCAGGAAGGATGTTTTGTTTTACTGGATTGGAAAAAAAGCCATAATCATCATCAAAAAGGGCTGGAATAACTCCAGGACGCGGTATGCAGTTTTCCGTTTTTAGTGCTTCTGCCATCATCATTAAGGCATTTTCGGCATATACTTGACTTGGCTTCAGGTTATTCACTGGATCTCTCCAGTGGTCCATGACGACTTCCATGACTTCCGGCATGGTGGCAGATAAAGGACTTGTGATTGTATTAAACTTTTTATGAGTCCACCAGCACCAGCCAATGTTATTGTTTTCCAGGAGACGCGTGGCATTGTAGAACCAGGTATTGGAATTTTCACCAGATTCGCTCATCCAGAGGGGTACATTGTGATCACTGCGCATCTTCACATAGCTGTGAATGGACCCTTGATCGTTTACGCTCCAATATTTGTGAAAATTATAGGACATATTGGAATCAAAGGGTGGTGTTAGCCCGTTAAAATCGGTAGCATACCAATTGCCCTCAATGAACACTAAGTGGTTCGTATCGACGTCTCGAATGGCATTTACAATCCTGATATAGAGATTCCTAAAGTCTCCAGCTGTAACCCCATACGGTAGGACGGGTTCATTCAATAAGTCATAACCGGCAATCTGCTCTTCATCGGCATATCGCATAGCGATCTCTTTCCAAATGGCTATTGCATGGATCTGGTGGGAAGTTTCTAACCACAATCGCGCGGTCCCATCACTGTCACTAATTTCACCATGATTTTGTGCTCCAGGTGCGCAGTGCATATCCAACACGAGGAGCATATTAGCTTCTCTGCACCAGTTGATCATGCTGTCAACTATGGCAAATCCTTTTTCGTTCCAGACGCCCGGAGAAGGTGAAAACTGATTGTAGTGGAAGGGAAGACGGATGTGGTCAAATCCCCATTCCCCCAACATCAAAATATCTTCTCGATTTACGTAATTTGCTTCATAGGCCTGGTAAAATCTTGCGGTGGCCTCCACACCAGCAACATCAAGGATTTTGTTGCGGATAGCTGTGGGAGATCCATATCCTGGGAACTGAAGCATATATCCCTCTGGTACGAGCCAGCCCCCTAAACCCATACCTCTTTTTAGAACTACCGTTCCTTCGCCATCAACGATATCCTGACCTTGGGCATGAACAAAGCCTGCAGCTAACGCATCGATTGGAGATATCCAGAATATCAGCAAGATAATGAAGAATATTTTATGAATATTATTCAAGGCGATGTTACCATACTCATTTGATTAGAAGTATCTTCTTCTGCAATAGTACATCTCGATATCGGAGACGACTCAAATAAATTCCACTATTTAAATGCTCGCCTGACCAGTTCACTTGATGCTCTCCCTTGATTAGATATCCAGAAGTGATCTCAGCCACCTGATTTCCTCTCAGATCGAACATATCGAACTGTACCTGGGTCGATTCAGGAAGTTTAAAAGTAAAAGTTGTACTATTGTTGAATGGATTGGGAAAATTATAGATATCATATTCCGCCGGGACCATATGCCCTGCATCGATATCAGTACTTAGAATTGGCGGCCCATAGATGTCATCAACATAAGAAGTATCACTTAAGGCATTTCCATTTAAGAATTGAATTGCAATTTGATTGAGATCATTTCGATTCACGGCAGGCGAAAAGTCAAAATGGAGTCTCGTCCATTCATCCGCATTTCTCAGCGTCCTTCTCGAAGTAACTTCACTCGCTGTGGGAGAAGCTGCTTTATTATTCTGTAGCTTAAATATGACATCTGTGCCTGGGATTTGAGCGAGAGCAGTCAATGAGAATACATGGTTTTCAGACAAATCAAGCTCTTCAGGTAAAGCAGCGACAATATATGAGTGCTCATTTGTAGGCACTACTTCGAGAACCATGGAACTTGGATTAAAACTGCTAACTATAGGATTTGGAACGGGTGTTATATTCCCAATTTTACTACCATCCCAAAGTGACCAGCTAAATGGGTCGCCTATCTCGAAGGCATTATATAGATGTATAATTTGATCTAATGGTGGAAAAGCTGCATCAAACCCAGTATCATCTGGTTCAGTCAGACACAATATCATATTGCCATTATAAAAGGCAATGTTCTCGTGCACAAAATCTGAGTTGTTCCCGCCAAAAGTGTGGGTCGCCTTCCCCCAGCGAGTTTGATCCCAACTTGGAAAATCGTCTGTCCACATTTGGGTAAATTGGTTATTTGTCCCATAATTACCATTAAGTGGGTCATATTTGTAATATCTCACCCAATCATAGTAAGCAAATACTGGCAGGATTGCAGGATCAAAAGCTCCGACCCAACTTGGGTAATCCGGGGGCCATATGTTCATCATAATCTTTTGAGGGTGGATGAGCTGTGCGATATGAGAACCGGATTGCCGGTGAACCTCCTCGCCATCAATAAACCAGGCGACATATGCAGGTGTCCATTCAATGGCATAAACGTGATAGCTAGAATGAGGTGAATAGCTGGTGGTTTTGGTATAAACGTGATCCACCCGACCCGGTGAGATGGCGTTGAACTGAACTTCATTAAATTTTGAACCAAGGATCTCAACATCGAGCTCATTCCAATCCAAGCCACCATCGTGATATGTAAAAAATGATGATAAAAGACCGCTACCTCGGGCAGATTTCATTCTGACTTCGAACCGACCATAAGTGAAGGTCTCAATAGTTCTAAGTTCACCACCCTTGTAAGTCTTTGCCAACGTCATATCATAAAACGTAAGCAGGATGAATATGACCACACCTAGCCTAAAGGGTATATCAGTTTTCGGTGAATGAGATTTACTGCTGGAAAACACGGACATAATCCACCTGCATGGCTTGAGGTAAAATGGTTGTTGCATCAGGGTTACCTGGCCAATTTCCACCTAAAGCAACATTTAGGATGATATGGAAATTCTGATCAAAAGGTGCGGGCCAATCTCCTCCGACACTGTGCCATTGATTGGCAGTAAAGAAAAGGTTGTCATCGATATACCATCTTAGGATTCCATACTCCCATTCAAGGGCAAAAAGATGATAATCCGTAGAATAATCGCCATCCTGTAATCTATAGGATGTCCCCGATGAGCTCCTATTTGGCACATAGTCGCCATAGTGAATTGTTCCATATGTGAGATCGGGTTCATGTCCGAGCAATTCCATGATGTCAATTTCACCACTGACTGGCCATGAGCCATACACAGAATTTGTAGGCATCATCCAGATAGCAGGCCAAAGACCTAGCCCCTTAGGTAAGCATGCTTTTATCTCAAAACGTCCATAAGTCCAATCCCCTTTCCCCGCTGTATTCATCCGGGCAGAATTATAGGCAGGGTTGTTTACGTCGAAGGGCAGCTGCTTTCTAACAACAATGTTTAGCTTACCATTGGTGACAAAAGAATTGGCTGGATCATCTGAGTAGGATTGGAGCTCATTATTTACATAACCAGGCCACCAATTCTCATGATTCCATTTTCCTAGGTCTATGCTATCGCCATTGAATTCATCATTCCAAACCAGAGTCCAACCGCTAGGGATTTCAGAACTCGGGATACAGTTCCCATCATCTAAATTCGCCATGGGGTCAAAATTAACCGCCGAGGAATCCGTGCAACCCGGATATTGACAACTCCCATCATCCGTAGTAGCGAGATCGCTGAAGTTTAAGGCAAGCGTGTCCATACAGCCTGGTATATCAACAACTTTTTCATCTGAAGATGAAGGAGAAGACGAACATCCCATGAAGAGCAAGCTAAAGATAAAGAGAGAGCCGTATGTGATATCTTTGGAAATCTTAGTGTTCAATTTTTGCTCCGTAATCAAAAACGTGATCCGTGTAAATTTGTGGGAAGGACGGTACCATGATTGGATAGGCTGCCCCTTCTTGTGTAGCAAACATATCTATGCCAGTGATATCCACAGAATCGAATAGATTAAAATTGATGAAAATCTGATTTGAATATTTTATCTGTAGGCTATCAATAAGTGGATTCATATGATCTTCTATAAATTCGATAGAAGCCAAATTTTGTAGCTCATTTGCTGAACTGGATCCATAGACAACACGTTTATAGACATCTGCCAGATAATGATCCTTCCACAATTGCTCATGGGTTCTGATCTCGATACGATCTTCATAATCCAGAGAATAGGCGTCTTTGGTAATACTTTCATCTCTTAATAGATCTGCAACGGCCATTCTTACTTGCTGGGCAAATTGGGACATGGGGAAGCGCACATCCCTGAACACAAGTGGGTGTCTGGCGATCAAGGCATATAAATCATTTACAGTCCAAGATTTTGCCTCATAGTTGAATAGAACTTGATCCAGATAAGGAACATCTTTTTCCAGTTCTCCATAGGAGAAGGTTTTTTTCTCCATATCCCAGATGACTTCATTGAGGATGGATTCTTTTTCTGCATCCTTGAGCATGTAGGCTGTGGCCAGGTCATTCACGAACAAGCCGAAGGTTTCCTTCTCGAATTTGAAGGATTTACCACGCATTAGATTTGAAATATAGGTCTCATAAAGCTTATTCCCCATTCTGGATTCAATCTTCGTTACGACATCATTCCAGAGCGTTTGATTCGCTGTCTCGCTAAGGGAGTATTTATCCTCCCAGCCTAGAACTTGAAGTATCATAAATGAGCCATCCTCCAAGGGAATAGCTTGCAGTATGGTGTCACGTGTCAGGCTTTGAGAGTAAAGCGCCTCGCGAATGCTACTTTCGTCATCATCAAACCAGGAAACTATTCGCTGACCCGGCTCTGACAAACCAGGAATCCTTGCTGAAATGGAGGAAAATGCAGAATCTCCGGTAAATAATGATTCTATTTCGAGCAATTTGCTGGAATCGGGGATGTTAAAAAAGGCTACCTCATACTCACGTCTGGCATTCCGCAACCCACGGTGAAGCATTGCAGTGGAGGGTGAAGCCAGCTTGATACCATGCTCAAATCGATGCAACTGGCGCATGGCTTGTTCTTTCCGACCCCGTAAGTACTCCACGAACCGCTCTGGCAATTCATATTCCGGATTGTTTTCAAGATCCAGGGCCAGAAGTTTTTCGGCAATCAGGGAGTTCAGAACGATTTTTTTATGCACATAATTATCGTTACGGCAATACACAGGTCGTGGGGTGTATTCAGCCCGCATGATGAACTCAGATTTGGTAATTATTCTATCCCCAACCCGAGCAATGATCTCTGAATCAGAATATTGATTGGAAGTCTCCTTGCTGCAGGCAGCAAGGAGATAAACACTTAGAATGATGATACCCAGATTTCGGAAACGTAAAGTAGTACCCATAGCTTCCATACTTTTAGGGCATTAAAAACGATAAGTCAAGGTAAAGGAATCAACATACCCTAATAAACCCATTGATTTGTAGGCATAGTCCATGGAGATCGTCTGCATCCTAAAGAGGCGGTACTCCACCCCAAGCCCGTAGGTAGAGGAAGCGTAGGGAATTCCTCCCAGTTCCTCCTCGCTATTTACCAGGTACATTCCTTTCAGACCACCACGGAGATAAAAATGTGCACCCTTAATAAAGGTCAGGTCATATTGACCACCAACATTAATTGACTCGCTATTATTATTGGGATGAAGCACATCCATAGATAGCAATAGATTGTGAGAATGGGTTAAGAATGGGTAGAATGAGATCCCTGCCCTGAAGATGACGGGCAGATCCCAGGCCTGCATCCGATAGGCACCCTCAACATTACTATAGTTGCCATTCTCATCAGGTAAAATATCGATGGGAGTCAAAAGATCTATTCCATCATAGGACATGCGTGATCCGTAATTTGAGATACTCATGCCAATACGAAGCCCATCATCTTGCTTGCCTGTTGGACTCAAAAAATCTGTGACAATGGAGACACCCAGATCAACAGCCATGGCGCTGGCATTACTATGCCAAATATTTGAGGAAACATACTTGGTCGAGAATCCAAATGCGAACCAGTTCACCAGCCTTCTTGCGTAAGTAAAAGCAAAAGCGTATTCCATGGCGTTATAATATTCACCTGTACCCTCCTGATGGGCCAGATCTGTCACGGCGATACTGCCGTAGTCCACATGGCTGACACTCAGACCAATATTTCCGACCTGTGGAATGGAGAAAGCGCTGGCCACATATTTATTTGCAATGCCTGCTACCCAAGGTTGATTCATTACGATCAACTCTGGGCGTTCCTGGAAAGCCAGACCCGCTGGATTCCAATATATGGAAGCGATATTCTTCCCCACACTTACATAAGCTTCACCCATCGCTACTGCTGGACCGACTCCAATTTCCAGAAAATTGGCCGCTGTTGTACCATAACGGTATGGTTTCTGAGCATTCAAGGAGCCCACGATAAAGAGCCCAATTACTATAATTCGAAGGGACATATTCATGTGATTTCTCATTTCAGCACCGCAAACTTTCCGATATGTTCTTGTCCAGAGCCATCAGCCTCAACGTGGTAGATGTACATCCCTGCTGCTATCTCCAAATTTTCATCTGTCAAAAGATTCCAGTGCGCTGCGCCGTTGGAGGCCACATTATCCACATCGATGGTTTTAATTAGAACTCCTGCCGAAGTAAATATTCTTATTCTGCATTGTGCCGGTAAATGGGTAAACATTATTTTCCGAGGTTGATTCAGAAAACGGTTACGTACAGATGATTCCATGGCGTTTGTACCTACATAAGGATTGGGTACAACTTTGATACTATCCATGGTGATTCTTTCCGCCACTTCATCGACCAGAGTATTTAATTTTGTTGTAAACCTGATGGTATCAGTGCTCCAGAAGGGTCTTTTGAAACTCATCTGATATCTATCATCTATGGCGGGATAATTCGTTGAATCGCCGCCAATAAAATCGAGAACAAATGCAGTCCCTAACCACTTCTTGGAGGTATCAACACTTCCAACCAGTATTTTATCCTGGAATATATTGAATTTCTGGTCCTGTACCCAATCGGGTCCATAATGGTCTTGAACCACCATATCCATAATGGGGTGATTCCCATTCGTATCTATTAAACTGGTGTTGATAACATAAAAATCGAAGGATTTGCCCAAGAGCAAACGAGGTGGGAACCAGAGCCTATCATCATTCACACCATATACGCCCAGAGCATTGGCAACCTGACTGGTATATGCAGAACTGTCACCGGTAAATACAATTTCATAGTCATATGGAAATAGTTTTGATTCGCGTTTGGTTAGCGAAACATTCATGTGGTTCAAAGCGCCACCATCTATCCAACCGGTCACATCTGGATCATGGTCTAACTCGGGCAGCATGACATCCTGGTGAATCTTTAATTGAAGTCCGTCAAATGGATCAGAAATTAAAGTTGTATCTGAAGCGAGACTCCAGGATTTCAGTGAGTTGTCATAAACAAGATTCTCGAGGATGAAATTTACATTCCCGGCTGAGTCAACTGGAGTTTCCTCGCGAATCACAAGTGTTGTATCTTCATAAACTGCTGAGACACGATAGCCCTTGGTGATATAATTTGAGGGCAGACCACTCTTGGTGTAAAGCGTATCAACCAAGAAAGTGACTTCATAAGTCTGGTTATTCACCAACTGGTCACGACCATATACTGAGGGGACGATGGTACCTGTTCCGAGATTACCTCTCCCCAGAGAATCTAGCTCGACTCGAGGAGAATTATATCCTGCTGCTGTGCTTCGTGGCACCACGATCTGGACGTTTTTTCCCACGCCCTTGACCTGATCATAATCATCAATACTCACAACCATATTATTTTCTGAGGGTGCGATGCCAGGTGTATCAGAGCTATCGCCAGGATTGACACCATAGTCATAGGCGACCAGTCCATAGTAATATGTTCGCCCATTCTGAACATTATCATCAATAAAAAAGTGCTTCAGACCTGTATCACTACCGAGATTATAGGCAACACCATTGACCAAACCGAAATCAGCAAAACCATATATGTCATCGACCACATCACACTGAAAGATCGACTGGAAGAAAATGGGAGTTCCATACCCATCCGTAATCAGTTCAGCGTCAGTGAAGAATTTATCTGTAGCTTTGTATAGCTTATAGCCCTCAAAATCATTCACATTTCCAACAAAGGGATCTCGTGTCAATTTATCAGCTGCGTTATCCCAGGATAAGATCACTTGTCCATCACCGGCGGTAGCGCTCAGCGTTGGCATTTCTGGGGGTTGGGCGAAACGATAATCTGACTCATAAACCAGCTGAACCATTTTCTTCAATTGGAAAAGAGCCGGTGCAGTGTATCCAGGTGGATTGATACCAGCTACTGGATCCTCAGAGTGGATCTCTGACATTGAGATTCTTTCGGTACCTCCTCTCCTCAAGTGGAAAGGTCCGGATGCGAATAATTCTACAAGATTGGATTGATCCCCATAAAACTCTTTCAAGGTGTCTGCAGAGACCAGATCCCACATGACATCATCATTTCGAAACCACTCAGTACCAGGTGGAGCTGGATGTTGATTTACCAGCTCGAATAATAGAAATGTATTCAACCCTGACATGTCTGATTCACTCACATCTGTCAGAGCAAAGTTTGGCTCACTACCTCCCAGGGCTTCATCGAAATCAGGCATGTGGTTGCACTCTCCCTGATCTGGACCTGGATAGTTAATATCCAGAGGACCCAGGCCATCAAGGCCGACATCATCACCATAGGGTTCATAAGCCTGGTATCTCCCATCGCCATTCAGGTCCTGACCATCCTGCCAATCCTGGTCTTCGTCTGCATCCCAGTGTGGTTTCAAGTCAGTCAGTGACATCTCGTAGAAATCGAGAAAGGCGTTAATGTTATCTATCCCATCAGAAGGACCAACCATCATCATAGCCTGGTTATTACGCTCCTCATTAATTAGGCCATCTCCATCATTATCAATGCCATCGTAGGCGATTCCAGGGCTTTCCAGATAGGCAAAACCCATGATTCCTGCTAATCCATTATCTCCTATTCCATCAATATCCCATGAGTAGGCCAGATCCAACTCATCGCTAAAATAGCCGATATCATCATCAGGACCTTCACCACCAATTGCATTGTCTACCCAATATCCAAAGCAGACCTCAGTAAGATCATAATCAGAAATGTTGGCTACATTGTACTCCCAAAAAATGGCATCACGCACTTGCGGATTATTCCATTGAAAACCTCTGGCCGCAACGCGAACCCCTATGCCCCCCCAGGGACGCCCAGATTGAATGGTGATATCATCACCAATGTAGACTCCTGGTCTTGGGTAATAACGAACCTTATCATCAGATTCCAAATACTCCTGATCATGGGCATCATTCACAACGAAATAGGTTTCCAGATCAGCGTATTGAATACCGCGCCCAAATCTTCCATCCCACTCACCACGCCATTTCAGACCGAGTCCTGATGGCCAGCCAGCCGTTGGCCAAGAAAGTGAGTCATCACTCATGGCGGGGTATTCACTGGCTTCATTGAAGTAGCCAAATACTGGATAGAATCCCCATTCTACCAATCCAGAATCATTGACGTCCATCTCTTCGCGATAACTCGTCTGCAAATATTCCAGGATATGAAGATTTGGATTATTCTTGATTTCCAGTGTGTCTGTTACAGGAATGGTATCGATCGTGTTATCATCCAGATCATCTCGGATATAGACTCTGGCACCAACTAAGAGACCAACCCCATCCAACATTTTTGTCCCATCGCCTTTGGGCCAGATGGAAGCGAGCTGATCAGGCCAATCCGACAACTCAGTGGTGTTCTGGAACTTCAAATGGACACGGTTTCCATCCATGGTCCCTTCGCGCTCGGCTTCGACATCGCCAGCAGGGTCATTGGGTCCACTATAATCTCGACCCTGACTGAGCACCAGATTAGAAAATCCAGTCAACAAAATGATAATCGTAATTATTCTGAGTAGGTTCATTTTATTCATATTATATACTTACTTCCAAACCGATTTTTATCTGCCGTGGCGTACTGAACATTGATGGATTCTTATAGCGATCATCATAAATGTTAAAATCACTACGATGAGCAGCACGATCAGAGTCTCTTGTGATTTCAGAGTATGCCCTTCCAGTTTGCCCATTGACAGCAACTTCATTATAACGATCCAGTACGTTGTAAACAGAGATATTGATCTTTGAGTTTACACCCATCATCTGGGGTAAAAGGATATATCCAGTCATATCTATATGATAACTTGCTGCTCGATACTCATTATTTGGCGCAAGATTGATCCTCGCCAGAGGACTTTCACTCTGTGGTGAAAATGTATAAGTAGTTCCCGAATTGTAGTATCCAGTCAGGTGTGCACCATAAGCGGCTGCTGAATAACCAAGAGATAGATTAAATGTATGTCTCTGATCCCAGCTCATGGCTATCATTCTGTTGACTTCATCCACACTTGACCCTGCGCGGTTGAATGTTTGAAATGCATTGTCCGCATTACCCTTGGTGTACTGTAGTGTATAATTTATGTTTGTCCTCAGCCCGCCCATGTTATAGTCGAGTTTCAATTCCAGCCCGCGGACGTTTCCATAGTCTTTATTCGTGTATAATCCGTACCTGATCTGATTATAAGTACTCACGGCAGTAACACTAAGAAGATCGTATATATCACGATAGTATAGATTAACCTCCAATCCCATTGAAGGAGTTAGCTCTTGCCAGAGACCGATCTCATAGCTCACTGTTTTTTGGGCATTCAAACCAAGTGAATCTGCTCCCAGATTGGCATTACCCATGGTCGTACCGAAATCCGTGGGACCTACGAGAAATGCATCATTGCTATACATCGTACTATAGGACGGCATTTGGAAGAAGTGTCCATAGCTGAAGTGAAGAACAGCCTTATTCCCTAACTGATACGCCAATCCGAAACGGGGGCTAATTTGATTTACGGGTTTGGTTTTCAGATAGGTTGACATTCTTGATTCGTCGAGAACGATATTGCTATCAGCATCGTATATGGGATTTCCTGAAGAATCTTTTAGTGCATACGTAGAAGAATTAGCAGGATTTCTGCGCTGACTGGGATAAACCGTGTTCGCATCAAAACTGTCAAAGCGAACGCCAAGATTGATCACCATGGCATCGAATTCCATTTTATCCTGAATGTAGAATGATTTTTCCTCAGGAGATTTTGAATAGATATCAGAGTAAATGGTTTCGTTGGGCTTGAAAACAGGACGATAAATATTTTCCAGATTACCTCCGGCATTTTTATTCCTGATTTGATGATATGCATTGTAAATGTCATGGCTTGTGATCTGAAAGCCCGATTTGAAACTGTGGTGATTCGTGGCTTGCCAGGTCACATCAAATTTTAAATTTTTTGTGGTGGTTTCAGATATTGAATGATCCTTTGCCTGTCCACCGGTGAAAAAACCGGGTCCATAAGTATTGGCATAAAGGTCATGGACATAGGTCCAAACCGTGTCTCCTGCAGCATACCAATTACCCTGGTATTCCATAAATTCATCCGCAATAAAATGCTGTTCCGGATCTTCAAAGAGATAGCCACCATAGGTATGGTCAGTTTGACTCAGTCTGAGATCATAAAAAAGCTTATTGGTGATCATATGATTGAGCTGCAGTGTATAAAAGTTGGTGTTCGCCCGACTCTTGTTATTGCCATCGGGGTTGTATTTGTAGACATGACTGTAACCCTGCCACTCATCTACGTTCCGATTGAACATGAATGAGGACCGGATCTTCGGGCCAAGATTAAACGATAATTTTCCCATAAATGATTCGTTCTTACTTGAATTCATGGAGACATAGTTGCTATCACCTGTGGCTTCAGTCTCCCAATCGTCTGGATCAGAACCACTGAAATAATCACTCTTATCCCAAACGTTGAAGCGGCGAATTCCATTCAGATGTCCAGCAGTGACCTGCTGACGATAGTTTATAAAAAATCCCATTCTATCCTTAAGGATGGGACCGCTTATCATAAATTTGTTGTCGTAATTCGTGTTCAGTTTGAAATGATCGTCATCATTATCGGTGAAGCCGAAGGGCTCAAGGGCCATAAATATGCTATCTTCTTCGCCGTATGTATTGGAAGTAAAGTAGGAGGAGATAGAAGTGGAGGCGCTCACATGGAATTCAGGTGAGCCTCCTTTGGTAACTGCATTCACAATACCACTCATGGCTTTTCCATATTCGGCATTGAAAGTACCAGTAATCACTTCCAGATCCTGAACAGCCTCGGTCTCAACACTCACTACCGCACTGTTACCACCTATTACCTCGTCTACCTGTACCCCATCGATGAGGTAACTGACCTCTCCACTGCGCCCGCCTCTAAAGTGACCGGCGACAACACCTGCCTGCATACCCACAACGGCACCGATGCTTTCCACCGGGAGGACTGCGATGTCATCCGCAGAGATATTTTTTACTGTACTCGTTTGATCTTTTTTGTTAGAAATCTTGCTTGCAGTGACAACGACCTCTGTCCCTTCAAGCATGGTTGTAGCCAAATTGGCATCAACGTAGGTGGTTCGATTGACAGACACACGAACATCTTCCATCACATTGATTTCGTAACCTATCATTGAAAACTTAATGGAATAAATGCCGGGACGCACATTGATAATGTTGTAGTATCCTTCCAGATCAGTGATCGCACCCTGATTGGTTCCATCAAGAATGACATTGACCCCGATGAGGGGTTCTCCGTTCTCAGTATCCAGGATTTTTCCTGCAATTTTCCCAGTGGTTTGAGCGTGTAAACACCCGAGACCCAAGAGGAGTATCAGAATTATGGTATTGAATTTATTCATATCTTAGTCTCTGCAAGATCTCCATTCATATTGAGAATTTAAGGAGTGGCTGGCCTCAGTGAACATGGGTCTATTCACTTGAGACCAGCCCGTGTGCATGCTTATTATTTCAGCATTGTTACCTTTGTTACTGAGGTCCCGGAAGCTCTGGAGACTACGATGAAGTAGATCCCCGTCCCAACCTGATGACCATAGTCTGTGGTACCATTCCAGTCAACACTGTAATGACCTGGTGAGTGATGAGTTTCCACCAATGATCTTACATGTTGTCCAAGCATGTTGACAACTTCAATGCTAACATTTTCATGTTCAGGGATCTGATACTGAATCGTCACATCCGGATTGAAGGGGTTCGGAAATGCTGTTATAGCAAATTCCCTGGGTAGTAATGCATCGTCCTTTGTTGCTACAACAAATGGATCACATGTCTCGTAACCATTCTTGATGTCTACATGCGTTGTTGTATCTATTGGCAGAAGAACCCTGCGGACAAAGACATCGAGCAGCGGCTCTTCAACGGCACATTCTTTCCCTGTCATGGTCTCGAAGTTAATTCCAAAACCATAGAGGTAGTCAAGCGTATCCCGTGATTCAGCAGTGATCGTTGCAGTGTAAACGCGAGTATCACCGATTTCAGTAAGGGCAACTGGAGCGACAACATTGTCCCAGTCGTTGAATTTACCAAAAACATAAGGTGTATGGACGGCAGGATCAAAACCCACAGCGTCGTTCATACTCAATGAGAAGGTCACATCTACATCATGAGCGGGTGTACATGGGTAACAGCTTGAGAAACAAACGGCTTCTAGTACTAGATCGATATCAGTATTGATCACTCGATCGTTATACGCTCCAGCACCACAACCCTCAGCACCTAGATTGTCACCATCTTCCCATGCTCCACCCCAGTTTCCATCGGAAGGTCCATTTCTGAATTTCCATAGAAAATCAGCTCCAGGTATAATATCTGTTAAAGTAAGTTCCCAGATATCATCTCCATCAGAATCATCCATAACGAGACCTGCATCACCGAGACCACCACCTGCCATAAAGACACCAGCAGCATCTGTGACTTGATCCATCATATTGACCTTGAATGTGACTGAGACGAAGTCAACGATTGCACAACTGCCATCATCAGTACACTGTCCGAAACATGTATTAATAGTTGTATCAGTAACACCAACTACAATGTTTCTGTCATTGTATGGATCAACCGCACAATCCTGACCAGCAATATTCTCTTTCTCAGACCAGTCACCGTTGTTACCATTGATAAAGGTGTAGTCAGTTGACTGATAGTTAAGAAGCTGCCAAGTGAGACTATAAACACCATCTCCTGCAGTTACATCACCATGGGTTCCATCATCGTACATGGGGTTATCCCCAGGATTACCGAAAGTGCCACCACCTGCAAGATGAACACCGTTTTCGCTGACGGTTTCCATTTCCATGTTGACCATAAACATGACATCAACAACATCCTCGGGATAGAGACAGCTCTCATCATCTACAGTTGCATCTGGATCGTAATTGATACTGGCGGGATCCATACATCCGGGAATTTCATTCGTTAATATAGCTGCCAGATTGTCAAACCAGATTGAGCCATAGGTAATATCACCGGTTACCATGTTCCAATTCGGAGCTACAAATTCAAATCCAACACCAACGATTTTGTCTAAATCCAGGGTATTGTTTCCTTCTTTTCCAGCCCAGCCAGTACGAACAAAACCATTAGAATAATCGACAACAGTTCCATTACCTGTTGAAACGAGAGGTATCCTGATCTCGCTCCAGGCATCATCCGCCGCATCGAAAATGTAATCAGCTTCTACAAATGAATAGTAATACTCAACACTATCCTTTTTCCAGTTTGCAGGATCTGATTGCTCACTACCGTCCATGAGTGTGACTCGGAGACTCATGGAAGAGTCGATGGATGAACTAATATAGTTGCGATAGAAAAAGCTCAGGTAATTCTTACCAGTAAAATCTAGGTAAGCATCACTCGTGTGCTGTAGTGCAACAAATCCACCCCAGCCCTGATCACTCTCAACGCTATAATTAAACTGTGCAGCCCCAGGTCCATCTTGAGGGATACCTGTAGCGGATACGAGAGTTGAAGTGAGAACATTATTGACAAGATCATCAGAGTCAGTCACAAACTGCCAGAACTCACTTGCACCGATGGCAATATCAGCTGCATCATCAAATGCATTGATAACAAGGGGCGGTACAGCTCCTTCTCCATGAAAATAGATGTTGTCTATGTAAATATCGCCATTACCATCAAATTTAAACTGGTGGATATCATTAAGTGTCAAACCCTGATCAGAAAAATGTGTCAGTGGAATGTCAAGACCCAACCAAACATCATGTTCAACAGCAACTGTATCGAATTTCTCTCCACTCGTTGTGCTGATTAGAAAAACCTTCAACGCTGTTGAATTTGCACTCCAGACATCAAGATGGAGATATTTCGCTGCAGAAACATCATGAGGAACTCCACCATCTGCACTACCAATATTGATTCCCTGGTAATTTAACCCAGTCAGCAGTTGCGCACTGTTACCTGAAAGATCAACCTCTGACTGAACTGTAGCTTGTCCCCACCAGGGGTTAAAATTAGTTCCAGCAATGTCTGTGTATGCATCGCTATATACAGAAATAACACCGGCAGCATCCACCGTTGGAGTTGGTGCGGCTACCAAAGTTGCACTTCCTGCAACAAAATAGATATTATCTATATAGATGTCACCGTTACCATCAAATTTAAACTGGTGGATATCATTAAGTGTCAAACCCTGATCAGAAAAGTGAGTTAAGGGGATGTTAAGACTTAGCCAGACATCCTCTTGCATGGGAACAGCATAAGATTTTTCTCCACTCGTTGTACTGATTAGAAAAACATTTAATGCAGTAGAATTTTCGCTCCAAACATCAAGGTGGAGGTATTTCATAGCGGAAAAGTCATGAGGGACACCGCCATCTGCACTTCCAATATTGATTCCCTGATAATTTAATCCACTCAGTAGCAAGGTATTACTACCGCCGAGGTCAACTTCGGTAACCACTGTAGCCTGTCCCCAGTTTGGATTAAAATTTGTCCCAGCAATGTCTGTGTAGGCATCACTAAAAATAGAATTTACTTCTCCTGCAGTCATTGTCGGTGCAGGTGCAGCCATCTGGGCTACTCCATACATGGGCATCAATGCTAGCAGCATTACCGTTAAAGTAAACATGTAGCGTTTCGGTCGCATTTCGCGTCCTCCTTTGTCTATGTTAATCATTATCGATTCTCCTTCCATTTACTTAATTAAAAGAAAATTGTCCATAGGGTCAGTATCGTCACAACCAAAACAATGGAGGCGATGATATTGACCTTATTCCACAATGGATCTTGAACATCCATCCTTCTACTTAGATCTGTTTGCAATTCCGAGGCCGTGGCCATGGTGAGTCCCAGGGTCCGTTCACGATTTGGAGCCGATGTCGCTAAACTCACTGAAACAACCACACCCACAGAGATCACAAATAGGAATACTGCGAAATGCAGAAAATTCATAGTGGCGAACCATTCCATGGGACCGAGGGATGTACCTGACTTAGCAACGAGCTCCAGGACAAATCTCGATGCTCCTAACACCGCACCCGTCCCAAGAGCATAAATCGCACCCTGGGCGTTAGCTCTTTGCCAAAAGATTCCCAGGATAAAGACGGCTGCTATGGGTGGGCTGATATAGGCTTGCACGCTTTGCAGATATACAAATAATTGACTACTCAACATGGTTATCAGGGGAACTGATAGCACACCCAGTACAACTATTACAGTGGTGGCCAGGCGGCCAACCAGGACCAATTCAACTTCTGATGAATCGGGTCTGAAAGATTTATAAAAATCCATGGTAAATAAAGTAGCGGTACTATTAAAGACACTTGCCAGAGATGACATGAGGGCAGCCAACAGGCTGGCGATGACAATTCCTTTGATCCCTGTGGGTAGTAAGTAGCTAGTCACCAGGGTCGGATAAGCCTCATCCCCTGAAGTACCAAAGAGAGCTGCTGCGATCAACCCCGGTAGAATCAGAATAAATACGGGTAAAATCTTTAAAAATCCGGCGAGAATCGCACCGGAGCGTGCATGATTGATGTTCTTGGCACTTAAAACTCTCTGAACAATGAATTGGTCAGTACACCAATACCATATACCGAGAATTGGCGCTCCAAAAATAATCCCAGTCCATGGGAAATCAGGATGATCCATGGCTTTAAACATATTGAAGAAGTCTGGTGGTAGTTTCGCCTGTAGTCCAGTAAAGCCGCCCACTTCATTCAAGCCCAAAACAGTAAGGGCGACTGCACCACCAATAAGAATGAAGGTTTGAACTAACTCAGTATAAATGACGGCCTTCAGACCACCTGCTATTGTATAAATTCCTGTAACGATGATGAGCACAATAGCTGAAGTCATCATGTCCCAACCGAGAATTTTATGTAGTAATAAGCCACCTGCATAGAGGGTGACTGAAATTTTTGTGATCACGTAAGCGAGAATGGAAACTGAGGTCAGATACATCCTGCTGGCGCGGCTATAACGTCTTTCCAGAAACTCCGGCATGGTAAAAACGCCTGACTTGAGATAAAATGGAACAAAAACCCATCCCAGGAACAAGACGATGAAGGCGGCCAGCCATTCAAAATGACCCACAGCTAACCCACTGCTAGAACCAGTCCCAGCTAAACCGATAAAATGTTCACTTGAAATGTTTGAGGCAAATAAGGAGGCTCCAATAGCGATCCAGCCAACGTTTCTGCCGGCCAGAAAGTATTCAGTGGAGTCAGTTGTTCGTCTGGAGAAATAAACGCCTATTCCTAAAACGATGAGGAAGTACAGGACGATTACTACATAATCCAGTCCGCTCATGCCTCGAGTATTTCCCGCTTTACCAATAGTATGAATAGTTTCATTTTCATATATATATTCAAATACCAGACCACACCGTCACTGACGAGTCCATTTAATTGACAAAAGAAATTTTCTACATTGGTAACTATGCGATCAAGCACTCATAAAGTGTTTGTATCAAAGCATTTTACAAATAGAACCACGAGAATTTTTTCCCGGATCCTGGGGAAATTAATTTATTTGTTAGGGTTCTGTCAGGATATGATTAGATGCCTGCAATTTATTATTGGAATAAGATTATTATTATTCTAATAAAATCGAAAGTTGAGCGAGTGACCTATTTCAAACCGAGTTCTTTACACATTCGATGAAAATTAGGGGGTGCCAATCCGAGTTTACCAGCAGCTTCTGTGTCTGTTCTGGAATTTTTTCTCACAAACTCAAAATATTGTTTACGAAAATTGAATTCAAGCTCTTTCAGAGGCAGTATATCACCCTCTGAAAACGAAGGATTCGCAAAAGTTGATATGGTATCTTGTGATTGTGTATCCAAGGCCAGATTGACCGTCTCATCGCTAATGCCGTCCATACCCAAGATAACGAGTCGCTGAACAACATTCTTAAGCTGACGCACATTTCCCGGCCATGGGTATTGTTTCAATTGGCTCCAGGCTTTATCCGAAATTTTTGGGATGACAATGCTCAAATCACGGCAATAGTGTTCTATAAAATAATTGATCAGAATCGGGATGTCTCCTTTTCTATCCTTGATGGGAGGCGCTTGGATGTTCAGGATATTCAGACGATAATAAAGATCTTCCCTGAATTTATTCTGCTTCATCAACTCTTTTAAATTCTTATTTGTAGCCGATATAACACGAACATCTACTCTGTGGCTTTGTTTTCTACCAATTTTATCCATTTCACCTGTTTCCAACACTCGGAGTAGTTTCGCCTGGGCGAGGTATGGAAGCTCAGAGATCTCATCCAAAAATATCGTTCCATGATTGGCCTGTTCGAAAAGCCCTGCTTTGTCTGCCTTTGCGCCGGTGAATGCTCCCTTCACGAAGCCAAACAATTCGCTCTCAATAAGTTCACCTGGGATGGCGGCACAGTTGACTGTCACAATATTCTCGTAACGTCGCTCACTCTGATAATGAATATTTCTAGCGATTAATTCCTTCCCTGAGCCTGATTCACCAATGATCAAAACATTTGCCTGGGTCCTGGAAAATTTTGATATCAGATCTCTTACATGAAGAATGCTTTTAGCTTCACCCAGGAGGGGCCTTTCCTGAATGATCCGGTCGATTTTCTTATCCAAACGTTTCTGCGAGCGAATGCGCTCTAACTCAAGTTTCTTCCTTTCGGCAGCGTTCAGAATGGTCAGGATAAAATCTGTTGGCTGATAAATAAAATCTTCAATATCCGAGGGGTATTTTGTGCCGAACCAATAAGCTCCACTCTCTATCATTTGATTGGCAAAATGAATATCGGTCTGATCGATGGTCATTTTGGTTATGATGATTACCTGGAGACTAGCATCCAGTTCTTTAATACGACGGATAAGCGCTTCGCCATATAGCCCTCCAGAGATCTGATAATCAAGAATCACCACATCAAAAGGACCCTTCGTGGTGATAGTCGCAAGGGCGTCCTCCCCCGTGGAAACGATTTCTTCGATTCGGATTCTTTCCCGATAGGGATCAATGGTATTTTTTATCCGTCTGACATCATATTCTTCATCTTCAATGAGCAATACTTTGATCTGATCATGTTCCATAATTTATCCTAATGGAGCCCTAATTATAAAACAGGCTCCGCCATCATTTGTGTTTGTTGCATCCAACTGCCAGCCACATCTACGACTGATCTCTCGAGCGAGGTAACAGCCATAACCAGAATTCTGGACGCCAGCTTTGGTACTCACAGACTCTTTGAACAGAGCTTTCACTCCATCCTCATCCATCTCCAATAAGTTTTCGGGAAAGCCTTTTCCATTGTCACTGATCTCAATTATTAATACCTGGTTCGACTCATCAATTTGAGTTTTAAGATCCAGTGTAAGTTCTTGATCTGAATTATGATCGATGGCGTTCTGGATCAGGGGCTCAAGTATCTCCCAGATCACATATTCATTAATATGCAGGATGGGAATATTTGAAGCCAGGTGTAGTTTGATCTCAACACCTTTGGTCTCCCCTTCACGATAGACTCTCTGGAAGATATTCTTGACCAGAAATTCGATAATTTTATTTATGTCAGTTTTGAACATGGGATTGCGAATGACATGAATAGGTGGGTCGTATGATTTCATGTCATAGATCACCCTTGATACAAAATTGGCATATTTTGTCACTCGATCGCGGGTCTCTCCAAGGTTCGGTTCATCCAAGTAGCGTAGATCTTCCTTAATAAAACCCATGACTTTTTCAGCTTTATGGTGGGTATGGTAAATACGTTTTGTGAAGAGAGTTTCCTTCTGATGTTCCACCTGTTCACGGAGTTGTTTCTGCCTTTGCTCAAAGAGCTGATTCTGAACAGTATCCCGCTCACTCGCAGTGTATGAATAAATGAAAAACATTGCCATGAACCCCATAAGGATGAGGCCAGTAAAAAGAACACTGCTCTGGTTATATGCAGTCTTCAGTAAGGCGATCAGTCTTCCTACATCCGGTGTGATACGCATGTAGGAAGCACCACTTACCTCCCCCCGAAAATAGAATGGTACAAGAACGTGGAAAGTATCATCACCTACTAAAATACTGATAATCTGTTCATCTCGGAAAAGTTCTTCCTTCTTGCTCTGGAAATAGTCAAGGGCAGTTGAGGAGAAGGGTGATACTCCAGTTATGAGCACAGTTCTATCACCAATAAACTGGTCGTAGACTTGCTTCCCATCTGCGAGAGTCATTACAGTATCATCTTCTTCGATGAAGAGGTATACCTCGCCGATATTCCTCTGTAAAACCTGTTGGCTTAGAAGTTTGTCAAAGGATTGAATGACAGCCCTCTGTTGCTCTGCTGTGGTATGAACTTGAATATTACCTTTTTCGATGAGAAGTTCCAATGCTGTCGTTGTCAGATCAGCAATTCGCTCAGCTGAGTCACGCCGATAGTAATCCATGGATTGGCGAAATAGCTGGTTGGTAGACTGATTGTTAATAAAGGACAAGACCATTTGAAAAATCATCACGATGATGAACAGCACAAGGATATGCTGAATCTCAATATGGTAATCTTCTAATTTTTTTATGAGTTTCAATTCCCTGAGCCTCTTGATTGAAGGAGCTTTACTTCCTCCCACGCCAGCTTCATGCCTTCTTCAGCATCAATTTCTGCAGCTATTATCTGGTGCAAACGTAAAGAGAGAACATCTGATATGAGGGTGTATTGCTCAACGGCGGGTCGATGGATCCCGCGCTTCATCATCTCATAAATATCACGCAGTTGTCGCTGATCGGCATTCAGAGAATCAGAGATATAAAAATCATATTGGACTGGTAGCGTTCCTTCTGATTGGAACAATAATTCCTGGCCTTGGTAGGATGCAGCGTAGCGCATAAACGTTATCGCAGCTTCCTTGACTGGTGAATGTTTTGAGAGCATCATATTCCAGCCACCAAAAACGGGCGTTGATGGATTCCCATCAAAATGAGGCAAGGGAGCAATGCGTAGTTTTTCAAATTGGACAGGGTCAAAGCGATCACCCCCATAATTATTAACCGTAGGCCATCCCCTGATGAAAGGAATATCATTTTCCAATGCATAGTGAATACAATCATCTTCGGTCATATGGAGAACTTCTTTAGGCGCTTTGCCTCCCTGAATGAGGTCACGCATGAACTTTATTCTTTCAATAATAAGTGGATCAGTAAGATTTACCACTCTACCCGTTGCAGGGTCCAGCAGAGATTTACCTAATATTTCATTGAAATTGCATATTAGACCCTCATAAGCTTCAGCCTGGGGCATGTATACTGCTTGGTCAGGAAAATATGTATCAGCAATCCCAAGGAGTTCTTCCCAAGAAATTGATTCCTTGATGCGTTCATTTATGGCATCACCATCTGGAAGGGCGAGGATCATGTCTTCACGATAAAAAAGGGCTCCAATATCTATGTAAAGTGGTAAGGCGTATAACAAACCGCCCACATAACATGTCTCCAGGGATTCAGTCAATATATTGTTCAGATATCTCGGTGAAAAATAGGGAGCGAGGGGTTCTGCCCACTTGGTGAATCTTGGGACCCAGATCAGGTCGACGGCAAAGACATCGATTCGACTACTGCGACTCCTGAGGTTCCTGGCAATAAGATCCTTGCGCTGATTGGTATTAAATTTAGAGAAGGGAAGATCAATGGCGATGACCTCAATTTCTCCCTGGTGTCTCTCATTAAATTCTCGAATTAAGGATATATGTCCCTCACTAATATTGTCAGCAAAATATACTCGTTGGACTTTTTCCACTTCGATTGGTTGACTGGAAATAGGAAATGAAGAGAGTAGAAAGGAGACAAAAAAGATTGCCGCACCAACAATGAACAAAAAAGGAATACTGGATGCAATAGACCGAATCCTATACTCTTTTACCTCGGCGATCTGGTCTGAATTCTTATTCATATTATTGAATTGATAATAATCCTATATCAAATCGATACAAGGTATATGTTTTAAAAGGCATGATATTGTTTGTCTCATATGAGGAGGAAAAACTTTTCAGGCTTCCGGGGACCCACTCTGAGGTACAAGAAATCCAGTAAAATGCATTTGAGCTACATTTCGATTGATAAGTAAATACAGGGTGTTACATAGTGCATCATAAACCTATTACCTTCTCTATCTCCTACAGCTCAACGGAAAACACAAATTACGAATAAATGAAAATGTGAACATGAGGATTGGTTCTGATCGATGGCATCCTTATTGCGCTTTAATTGATCAAGTCAAACAATTATTAGCGGGGAATTTCCCACATTCAAGGAGTGCTCATGTCCAAGATTATTCCAAAAATACGGTCCGTATCAATCTTACTAGTTCTGATAATTGTCATCGGATGTAATACAACAGAGCCGGTTGTGAAACAGGTCCCAATCAATGGGAAAAGTGTAGAATCAATTGTCGATATGATGACCCTGGCTGAAAAAGTTGGGCAAATGACCCAGGTTGATCGTCGCTATCTTGAAGACATTGATGATATTCGCAAATATCATCTTGGTTCACTCCTGAGTGGCGGCGGATCTAATCCCGATATTAACGAGCCATCTGCATGGGCTGATATGAGCGATCAATACCAATATATCGCCAAACAGAGTAGACTCGGAATTCCACTCATGTATGGTATTGATGCAGTCCACGGGCACAATAATGTTTTCGGGGCAACCATTGTACCCCACAATATTGGTTTAGGCGCCACTGGCAACGCTAATCTCGTCAAACAACTAGCTCAAATCACTGCAAAAGAAGTCAGAGCGACAGGTATAAATTGGACGTTTGCACCTTGTGTCGCTAATTCACGTGATGAACGCTGGGGACGCGCCTACGAGTCATTTGGTGAAAATCCTGTACTAATCTCTGCTTTAGGGAAGGCTCAGATTGAAGGCTTTCAGGGGGATGATCTCAGTTCCACCACTTCCATTGTTGCGTGTACTAAACATTACATCGGTGACGGTGCACCTAGCTGGGCAACTGGCCTAGGCGGTATGATAGACCGAGGAGATGCTCAAATTGATGAGAGCACTTTGAGAGAATTGCATCTTCCTCCCTATATTGCAGCTATTGAAGCTGGCACGGCTACAATCATGGCTTCCTACAATTCATGGAATGGATTGCCCCTGCATGGTCACAAGTACCTAATGACGGATCTTCTGAAAGGAGAATTGGGCTTCGAGGGGTTCATTGTGAGCGATTGGGCAGCCATTGACTCCCTTGCTAGTGATTATAAAAGTAGTATTGTTGTGGGTATCAATGCTGGATTGGATATGATCATGGTACCCGGTGAGCTTAATAAGAGTCGCAGCTATCTCGAATTCATGTCTTTTCTTACCGAGGCAGTAAATGAGGGATCCATTCCCGTGTCCAGAATGGATGACGCGGTCACTCGAATTTTAAAAGTCAAAGAGAGCATGGGTCTATTGGATTCTGCTTATGAAAATGATCGAACTCTGATTCCCTCCGTCGGCTCAGCTGAGCATCGCGCGATCGCTCGTCAGGCCGTAGCAGAATCCGTCGTCATGCTTCAAAATAATGAGAACGTCCTCCCTCTTTCCAAGGATACCAAAAAGATCGTTGTAGCAGGCCGAGGTGCAGACAATATCGGTATGCAGTGTGGCGGGTGGACTATCTCCTGGCAAGGTGGTCATGGTGCCATTACTCCGGGAACCTCCATTTATGGCGGGATAAAAGAATTAGCCTCAGTGAATACTGAGGTCATAGTTTCTGTCGATGGATCTGCGAGCATAGGTGCTGATGCCGTGATCGTGGTTGTTGGTGAGGACCCCTATGCAGAGATGGCAGGCGATAGAACGGATCTTGAATTATCCAGAGAAGATCTAGAGGTAATTCGTGCTGTGCAAGCTTCTGGTTCACCAATGGTGATTGTATTGCTTTCAGGTAGACCGATGATCATCACTGAACTGCTTGAGCAAACCGATGCATTTCTGGCCGCATGGTTACCGGGAACTGAAGGTGCCGGTATCGCCGATGTAATTTTTGGTGACCATGCAGCAAGTGGCAAACTACCCGTATCTTGGCCAATTTCCATGAGCCAGATTCCAATAAATGTGGGTGATGCAAATTATGAACCTTTATTCCCGGTTGGATTTGGTCTCAGCTATTGATACCGAAAGAGGTTTTCATATCCAAGATGAAGACTTAACATTCCAAGCTGATGTTTAACTTAATTATAAAAAGGTCCGCGATTCTACCTGTCCTTTTACCAATTTTTATCTGGGGACAATCCCTAAGGATCAACGAAGTTGTATCCTCAAACCAGAATGGCTTGAGAGATGAAGACGGTGATACTCCTGATTGGGTTGAAATATACAATGCTTCAACAAATACGGTAGACCTTGCAGGATATGGCTTGAGTGATGACACAAGTGAGCCCTACAAGTGGATTTTTGCTAGCGGTAGCGTCGAACCTGGGGCTTACGAGCTTGTGTATGCTTCTGATAAAGATCGGCATGCGAGTGAAGTATCATGGGAAATGATCATCGAAGAAGGCGCGGAATGGCAATATTATGTCGGATATTCTGAGCCTCCTGCGTCATGGAATACCACTAGTTTTGATGATTTCCAGTGGACAAGTGGAAACTCAGGTATTGGATATGGCGATAATGATGATAACACTATCATCTCACCAACGCTCTCTCTCTATATGCGGCATGAATTTTTCTTATCCAATCCAGCCGAGTTCCTACAACTTCTTTTTCATATCGACTATGATGATGGATACATAGCCTATTTGAATGGAGTTGAGTTCTCCCGTAAAAATATGGGTTTAGGTTCTCCTGCCACCTATAATACTGTTGCCACCACCTACACGGAACCAGTACTCCCCTATGGGGGATCCCTACCTCCAACACTAATTCCCGCCGAACTCGTACTAGATGGCAGGAATGTTCTGGCAATTCAAGTTCACAACAGTGGTCTGAGTTCTTCAGACCTGACAGCGCTGCCATTTCTCAGTATAGAGAAGCCCCTGTCAAATTCCTCAAATCTCCCCTCATTCTTGGAAATTCCTCCACCAGTCAAGAACCATACAAATTTTAAGATCAGTAGTTCTGGAGAAACCCTGGTCCTAAGTTCACAAATGGGGGATTTGCATGATACTTTAGCCCTTCCACCACTCCCCTCAGACATAAGTTATGGTTCATTCCCGGATGGCGGCTCTGATTATTATTATTTCACTAATCCAACGCCGGGTCTGGAGAATGAAAATGGATTTCCCATTCTCGCCCAGGCGCCTGTTTTAAATCCCCCACCTGGTTTCTATCAAAATACCATATCCGTTGATCCCGGTGACATCCCCTCGGGGCTAAGCTATACTTTTACCTTAGATGGGACAGAACCTGATCTCACTTCACCTGAATTTTCAAGTCCTCTCAGTGTCAGTCAAACCACAGTCCTACGGGTCCTGGTCAGCAGTCTGGATGGCTTAAATCAGCACTCCTCTTCTTATAGTTACTTTATCAATGAATCACCCCAATTACCCGTTATGTCTATCATCTTTGAACCCGATGACTTTTTCGCTTATGATTCGGGGATGTATGCAAATGGTCCTCGAGCTTCTGGTGATTTTCCTCATTTTGGTGCAAATTTCTGGGAGGATTGGGAGCGACAGATTCACCTGGAATACTTCGCAAATGCCCAGGACCTGAGCTATGCTGCCAATGCCGGGGCCAAGATCTTTGGTGGATGGAGCCGTGGATTTCCGCAGAAGTCGTTGGCCCTCTACGCCAGAGGTCGGTATGGAGATAGCGAATTCAATTTCTCCTTTTTTGAGAATCTGGACATTGACTCATTTGAAGCTCTAGTACTTCGGAATTCTGGCAATGATTGGGAATTTACTGGGTTTCGTGATGGTTTATTGACTGGACTTATCAATGGGCGCCATATTGAGCACCAGGCCTTTCAGCCTGTGGAAGTCTATTTCAATGGCGAGTATTGGGGAATTCAAAACTTACGCGAAAAGGTAAATGAGCATTTCATCGCGGGTCATTTCAACATCTCCGCTGAAGAAATCGACATCCTGGAAGCTGATAACGTGGGAATCTATCCAGATGATTGGCACGCAATACAAGGTAGTAACTCAAGTTACCTGGAATTAGTTGATTTTATTGAATCACACGATTTCACGGAGTCATCAGAATATGAATATGTTCAGGAACGAGTGGATATCCAAAATTTCATCGATTATCAGCTCGCGCAAATTTATTTTGACAATCGAGATTGGCCCGGAAACAACATCAAATTCTGGAGAGATCAGAAGGCAGGAGGTAAATGGCGATGGATCTTATATGATACAGATTTTGGTTTTGGTATTTGGAATCCCCTCGCTTACCAGGATAACACCTTGCTCTTTGCCACAGCATCCAACGGCCCGGCCTGGCCCAATCCACCCTGGTCAACCCTCATGTTACGCAAATTGCTTAACAACCAACAGTTTAGAAAGAATTTTATTCTGACCGCCTGTGATCTATTCAACGATCCCTTTTCTCCTCAGAAGGTGATTGCGGACCTCACACAGCTCAAAAACTATCTTGAGAATGCAATGCCCAATCATTTTCAACGATGGGGTCAGAATAACATGGAAAACTGGAATTCGAGAGTGTACGATTTGTCTAGATTTGCACAATTTAGGCCTGTACATATGCGAAACCATATTAAGAATTATTTTGGCCTAGGTACAATCGCCCAATTAACAAGTGAGATTGAACCGGAGGGTGCGGGTAAGATTCGTGTTCACACACTGCACCCTGAATCGTATCCCTGGAGTGGATTATATTATTCTGGTTTAGCCATTGATCTTGAGGCGATCCCAGAGCCGGGCTATAATTTTTCTCATTGGGAGGATATCAATAGTTCAGAGAGGCATGTTTCTCTGATCCTTAGCTCTGATTCCACCATAACAGCCCACTATGTAAAATCGACTGGAAACTTTGAGAGTATTGTCATCAATGAAATAAATTATAACTCCCCGGATGCTCAGGATTCAGGAGACTGGCTTGAATTATTCAATGCCGGTGATGAAGAAATCAATCTAAATGGGTGGAGTATGAGTGATGCCAATGATGATAACAGCTTTGGTATTGGCAATATCTACATCGGGGCTGGAGAATATCTTACGCTTTGCCACGATTCCAGCCTATTCAGAAATATTCATGGTGATGAACCCATCATTCGGGGAAATTTTGATTTTAACTTGAGTAATGGTGGTGAGTTAGTTCGTCTTTTTGATCATCAAGGGACCCTGATAGATAGCGTAAGATATGATGATAAGATCCCCTGGCCTATTGAGCCCGATGGGGATGGACCTACACTTGAACTTTTAAATCCTGACCTAGACAATGGTAGAAGCGATTCCTGGGCTAGCTCGGATGGTTTTGGAACACCTGGACGGGAGAATAGTCGATCTACTGTCACGGTCAAACCTCAGCTGGCCTCCCAGCCGAACAGATTGAGGGTCACTCATGCTTATCCCAATCCATTTAACGCTCAGGTAACGCTTTCATATGAACTGGCTGGGCCAGGAACGGCCTTTATTCAGGTCTACGATATTCGCGGCAGGCTGATGCTCTCCAGAACAGAGCCTGATAAATCAGCTGGTCTATACAATTTTATTTGGAACGGGAAACAAGGCTCGGGTGAAGATTGTGCATCGGGTGTGTACATCGTCAGAATTACACAAGATCGGGATTTTGCAGATAGCAAGATCCTCTTACTGAGATAATTTTTATTTTAGTTTGATCGTCCCAAAAACGGAGGGGGTCTGGTAGGAATTATCACGCACTGCCCACCAGGCTAATTTCCCATTCCTCGTTGCACCATCATTGTCATTTATATGAACATCAAAACCCAGGAATCGGGCAGTATCCGCTGAAGGATCTATTCCCTCCCAGGGGATAGACATCTCTATGATATAGCCATCACTCAATTTTTTTTGGCCAACGATGATACCATCGATGGCCTGGCCAATATCCACAGTTGCCTGGGAATTACCAAAGACTGAGCGAATTTGAAATTCGTCCTCCCCATAGGAGGAGGATTTGCTGTTATCCATATCCAAATAGATCTCAATCCCGTCATTCATATAAGCAATTGTGGCATTGTCGCTGAGGATATCATCGTACACCCTCACCATAAAATATATGTGGTCTGTATCCCAGGTGACGGAGTACCAGGCACCCAGATCCGCTAGGGAGTGTCTACTACCATCGATTTCGTTCTTTAATTCAATGTGTTGTGCGGCATGCCAGAGTGAATCTATCTCACCGTCAATTACCGGTGCTGAATCAGTGAAAGGACTCTCAAACCCATGAAAAGGCTGAATTGTAACTTTGACGATATCACTTTTAACTGATCCTTTGGTATTTGAAACCAGCACATGGTAGTCTCCCGCTCGATCCTTTTTGGGAAATGAATGGACAAAATTTTGGAAATCTGTAGCCCCTTCTATGGGCAGACCGTTCCTGAACCATTGATACTCCAGGGGATATCCCCGCGCTTTGACCCCGAGAAGAGCACCGAATCCATCCTGAAAGCTGAGATTCTCGGGTTGTACTCGAATCTCAGGTGCCAGTATTCCCATTCTGTCGATCTGCTCAGTAGGGTCCAGCGGTCTCAGAGATTCAACCATCTCCGGCATGAAATCGCAATACTTTGTATTGGTCTTTCGAGCCTGCTCGAATAACCAACGTTTCGCCTGCCGTCGAGAAGGCCTCTCTCCCTGTCCTTTCCAATAATCCAGTATCTTATTGAATCCATCAGTTCTGGGGATACTCCAGGGTTGTCGACTCAGTTCAAATTTTTTATGGGTCCACCAGTTCCAGCCAATATTATTCTCCTCAAGAAATTCTGTTGATCGTTTGTAGATTTCCCAAGGGGGATTCTGTTCACCCGTTTCGCCATGCCACAGGGGGATGTCATATTTCATGCGGAGATCGTCCCAGCGCTGAATTCCATTTTGTGTTCTGCTTGGCGGGTAAGAATGGAAGGCCAGTACCAGATGGGGATCCCAGTCAAGGGGCTCCAACACAGAAAAATCTTGAGCCCAGTCATCACCCTCTACAAAAATGATCCCTTTCTGGTCTGTTTCGCGGATACGTTCAGTAAGAAGAACATACAATTCTCTCAGCATACCCGGGTCAACTTCAGGATAACGAGTGAGTAGAGGCTCGTTTAATAGGTCGTAGCCAACAATGCAGGATTTATCTGCATAGCGCCTGGTAATGACATCCCAGAGATCGATGGTTAGGGGCCAATATTTGTCCGTCTCTGTCCACAGGCGAGCCGTACCATCACTATCTGATATATTCGCGGCATTTTGGCCACCAGGGGCTCCATGAAGGTCCCAGATCACACCCATGTCCAATTCCTCACACCATGCGACCAGATCATCCAGGTAGCTGAACGCTTCTGCATCATATTTATAAGGAGCTTGCTCGGGTTGATCTGTTCTTGGTTGGAGCATTGAAGCCAGTAGTGGAATTCTTAAGGTATTTACACCCCATGATTTCATATCCACCACATCGGATTTTGTCATAAAATTTGTATGATAGAGATGCCAAAATTTTCGAGCGTCTTTTTCTCCAATAAGATCAACAATGGCTTCCTCGAATTGACGCGGTCGATCCAGGATCCTGATGCCCCACATGTAGCCCTCGGGAAGGAGCCATCCCCCTAATCCAATGCCTCGAAGTTGGATTATTTCATCTGTGCTTCTATCAATAACATTTTGACCACTAGTGGTGTAATAGGCCAAACATGAACTGTATAGGAGGAGCAGGACCAGGAGCATTCTTTGAAATTTCATTTTATGAATGTGAAACGGCCTACTTGGGTTCTTGAGTCGCCGAGATCAAATAGTTTTTAAATGATGGTTTTGGGGTCCTGTTTTCATAGAAAACACCCCAGTGTTTTTCAGCTACGTTTGGTGGCGTGTGCTCTCCGCCACCCTTCCAGGGTTCATCAAAAGCCTCAAATAGAAAAGTGGTAACCTGGCGTTTATCGATCCATTGATTGATACCCACCAGAAATTCTTCCTGGGCCTCTAAGCTGATTTCCCCCTTAAATAAAGTACCTTCTGCCCCTGGTCCTTTGTTGTCCGGGTTATATTCGGTGGGCCACCCCATCTCCCCTAAAACAATATTCATATCTGGATATCTTGCAGCAATATCCTGATAAACACTATCTGTCCATTGTACTGCATGTTCCAGTACTTGGCCATTCCAGGTGGCATAGGCATGGAGGACAAAATAATCTAATTCAGCGGCAATCTGTTGTGCTTCAGGCTTATTCCAAAAATTATAGTCATCCGCCGTAGCTATGGGCACACTCGTGTGAGCACGCACCTGTCGAATATATTTAATGAGGTTCTTCGATTCCATCTTATGGGCAGACCAATAGACTTGAGATTCATTACCTACATTGATGCCAACGACCTCATCAGGAAAATCATTTGCAAGTTGAATACTTCGTGTTACCTCGGCTTGGTTAAGTATTTTTCTTGCGGTGTCTGCAGTTTCATTTGCCAGCCATATTCCCAGCATAAGCTTCACTGGTATATCGTTGTCCTTAATTACCTTAAGAACGCGCTCACTATCATCATCCGAACCATAAACTCTGATAAGATTCCAGTACTGGCTAATGATGGTCAAATCTTCCAGAATTTCAGCTTCACTGGGACCCTTTACATGCGGCGCTTGACCCTCGCGATAACAACCATACGAGATTCCCTTCACAAGTCTTTTTCCGTTAAGTGTTGGGTGAAAATCACGCTGGTCTGCAGGAGTTTCTTTACTCGCCTCAGTGCTTATTTCAGGTTTACTCACAATCTGAGGAGTACTGTAGCAACTGATGAGAATCATCACCGACACTCCAGCACTTAATATCATGCGAACTATTGTACTCATATATCTACACTCCCCATCTTGCATTAGCCCAATTCAACATTAATGGATTTGATTTTCCGATCGCGAATTAACTGGACCATTGATCCCTCGATCCGGTCTCCATCATACCTATGGATATTGCCCAGGGTATCTTCCACTTTCCAGCGGACTGGTGTGACTAGATCTTCGCCGAAGGTGTCCTGCTTCTTCGGGTTGGAATAGGTGACCAAAATTTCACTGAGAAACATGAAACTAAAACTGTTGGCGGGTATGGGGACCTGCTGTGTACCCTCCTCCTTTTTGAGCTTAAGATTACTATCATTTCTGGTGAATAACCAGGCAGGTAGTACTGGTCTCAGGCGAAAGTTTAGCTCTCCCTTATCATTGATGTAAAAAGGATTAGACCCAACTGTCATTTCACTGAGAATGTGGATGAATTCTGCCGTAGCACCACTCAATCGAGCCACAAAACCCGCTCCATGTAACCCAGGATCCGGGTTGGCACTACTCACGATAAAGGATGAATTCTCCAATATGCTGCGACCATACTTCTGGGGATCGAGGAAAGGTATGAATACTCTGGTGAAATCCTCATAGAACTCAGTATAAAGCTTATTCCTGAGCATCTCCAGCATGAACTTGTACTCCATGTGAAGCCAGATCGATTCATTCTCAAACCAGCCAGGTGAAAACACCCGGGCGCGTCCGATCTCCATGGGTTGATCTGCGAGAGAAGCATTCACCTTATACATGTTCAATGCTTTATCGTAAAGACCACTCGCCCGAATATTCCGCACGAGATCACGCGCAATATTTTGGTCAGGCAGACATCTCAGGAAATGAACAGGTCCTTCAAGAAAATGCGGGAGTTTGATTAAGTCAAATTTCTTAGCCCTAAAACAGGGAAATCCTCTCCCATTGGTCTTGGGCTCCTTCTCTCCATCTTCGCCCTCGATCTCAATCAGTTCATGTTCCGTGACCGCATGGCTGAAATATGTTTTTGGGATCTCACCTTTTTCATCCCAGGCTTTTTCTATTCCCGCGTCGATCTTCTTCACACAAGCATTCAGGAAATCGACGACATCTGAAATTTCCAGGTGCAGTTCGTGGCCACTTATCCCCAGGATTGTCTGATTGCGAAAAACCTCTTTCGCGGTGCTGGCCTGGTCCCAATAGCTGTATGCATCCAGATCCTCATTTAAAAGGTCTTGGACTTTATTCATGAAATTACGCAATTCTTCAAAGATGGCTACTTTGAGAGAGGAGGTATCAATGTTCTCAATCAGCTTGAGGAGATATTCAGCATGACGCTTGATCTCCACTGCTTCACTCAGACTTGATCCCATTATACCGGGAAGCCCATTCAAGGCATCATACCAGTTGGGTTTATCTGTCTCCATTTCAACACCAATACCCGAGGGGTCCAGGGATGCGATCTTATTGGTAAGCAAACAGAGCATCTTATTTATCAAGGTGGTCTTATAGATATCTCCAGATCCGAATTGAATCCGCATTGACTTGCTATCTTCAGAACGAGTATCGATCAAAGCAGCTTTTTGTTCATCGTAATGAACCCCATCCAGCTGCATGGTTTTCCCTTCCCAGATAACATATTTGTCTTCACGAGGAAGAACTCGGTGAGCACTGTCATGATAGGTGTAATCATTTTTCTCGAAGAGGAGATATTTGGAATTCTCAGGGTATACACTGAGATAGTTGTGCAGCAGATCCAGATTATACGTCCAATGATCTGACCAGTAACCCTCGGCAAACTCTGTATCCAGTGATTTTTCACAGATAGGCAGAAAATCACCTAGAAAACTGTCCGCTGCATTGGTGAACTCCACGCCCAATGATTCAAGCTCAGCAACCAATTCACCCGGCGAATGCAGGACGTCCATATACGCAAGAACAGGCTCAAGCAAATTACTCTCAAAATGGGCTGTGACCACTTCGGATGCAGCATGCTTATCTTGCACTCTATAGCTGGTTTCCTTGATGACGAGAGGATTGAAGCCATCCAATTGAATCAAATTGACAAACTGATCCAGATTGTCTGTCTTGACATCCGGATTAAAAAAGAGATCTGAACGGCGATTTTGATTCACATCCCGAAAATTGCCATTCCCTTGTGAATAATAACTGGGAGTCACACGGTAAAAATTATAATCGCGCTCCAGATCGCCATGTTTCCGAGAAAAAAGGTGAAGAACGGATTGAGTCTGCTTGCCTTTAAATGTAAATGGGAAACCACCGCGCAATACATTGTCCAGAAAGTTTTGACGTGTATACATGTCGAACACTGGATGACTGCTCACAACGAGATTCTTCTGAGTTAAACTATCGATTATTTCTACACTGGTTTGAGCCCGCTTTGATACGTAATCCTTTTTGCAGAGACGGGGAAGCATAGCATTCAGTTCAGTTTCAGAGGAAGTATGGCCAATAATCGAAGTCAGAACATAAGTTTCACCGGAACCCAGCTTTGTACTGAACAAGCCCATGGCTGAGGGCAAGCGATTTTCAAATATCTGTTGCTCATACATTTCATTAAGATCGTTGTCCAGAAAGTTCTCCGGATAACTATAGTCCGCATGCGAGCCAAAAATTAGCTGAGGATCCACAATGGGTTTAAGTTGTCTATTTCCAGCATCAGTGGATTCAAATACTGCATAGAAATTGCCCGCCTCGATCATCTCCACATCAGGACGATCAGCTGGTTTGACCTTGGTCTTAAAGATGGGTGCATCTTGATCATAATTCGTGACTTCAACAAAGGCTTCCATTAAGCGTCTGAGGTGTTTCAAACCGTCGTTCCCGATGCCATGGGGAATGATCAGTGGTAAACCATCCAAGCCCTCAAATTCAACATCACTATTACTTAGATTCTTGATACTCAATTTGCGGATCAGACCGGCATATCGATCTTCAGGAATTGAATAATATTCAACCGTAAATTTTAGCCCAAGCGTCTCGTTTTCTTCTACCAAAACCAAATGGGATGGACTGATTCGCATACTCTGCGTACGACTGATATCCCTATCCCTGTAATGAGTTTGAAATGGCTCATAAAAAGGAATAGCTGAGTTTTCAGGAAACTTAATAAATGTTCTAAATCCCTGAGTTGAGGTTTTCTGATAAGCCCAGTTGGCTGGTAAAAATTCCATGATGGGATTGTCTTTGTCCTGCAAACCCATGCTGCAGACACACTGCCCCCTGTTTACATAAAACGCCCAGAGAGGTATGCCCATTTTTCCTGCGATTCCAGGAAAGAAACTTGAGAAGGGTTTGGCTGAATTGTAATTGACAATTACAAACTCACCCTGATTATTCAATCTATAAATTGGTTTTGGAGATGAGTTCAAACTTACGCTTCCCTATTAATTAGATTTTGATTCTTCAAGCATACCCTACTATAGCTGTGTTCTTACTGTCTGAACTGAATTTGCCGGAATGATGATAGGGGCAAAAATTTCTCCAAGTTTCAGATTGTACTGAATCGGGTCCGCAGTGGTATTCAGTAGCTGAACACTGATAAGATTTTCACTGTTGATCGTGGCACAGACATGTAGGTCATCGCTATCCAATTCTGGAGCTGCTTTGGAGGTTTGAACTGCCCTATCTCCTGGTCGAATTGATCGACTGAATTGAGCCAGCACATCATAAACAGGGGTATAATAGATATCCTCATTCTCAGTATCTATCATAATGGGTGCACCGCAGAAATTGCTCACATGATTTGGACCACCATCCTTGTCCAGGACAATATTCCAATCGACCCAACCCGTTGCCCAATGATCAAGACTAACAATAATATTGCGCGCATAACGATGGACAGGGGTATACAGGGGGTGATCCTTTACTCCCTCACCTGCCCAGGGTACAGCATATGCCCAATCTGAGGCAGAAGGTGTCCACCAGAAACTATCATTCTTGAACCAGTTTGTCTCTGTCCGACCAATGGGATCCGTACATTCAGCAGGTGCAGGTCTACCCAGATCATCGATACAACCTTCTGTGTGGACGATAGAATAGTTGGGAAATTTGGCATTTACCCGTTCAAAAATATCCTCATAAACTTTGATCGTACTTTCATACCAGTGTACTGCCACACCATAGATGTACTTCTCTTCTGCATCCGCTGGAAAAAGGACATCGGTCCATTCCTCGATACCATCACGATTCTGGTCGAAAATCAGGAGTTTAATATCACTAAAATTTGCATTACGCAGCTCAGGACCTAAATGCTCCTGGACGAATTCACTCTGAGTTTCGGGTGAAAAGTTCATACTCTCCCATTGGCCATTATTTCCATGGGGTTCGTTTACGGGTGTCATCCCCCAGATGTCAACCCCGGCTTTCTTGTAAGCATGGAGATACTTAACCAGATAGTCTGCGTAGGTAGACACATATTCTGGTTTCAGGCTGCCACCTGTGCCATGCCATCCATTCTCCTCCGACATAGATTGGTACCAGTCTTCGATATCTTTCATCCATGCTGGAGCAGTCCAGGCAGATGCGATGATGCGCAGGGTGGAATCTTTCTGCGCGTGTTTGATCCTCAGCGCTTCTTGAATCATGGGCAATAGATCGTAACTGCTATCCTTGATTCCTGGATGCTCATCGATTATAAAACCCTTTGTATCTTCTGCGAGAGTAAATGATGTAAGGGCGGTATCTCCTATCTGATCGGCGTAGGAATATTTTCCATCCACGCAAAAATCACAGGCTCCAATATGGGTTCTTGTGAGTGAGAAGTTTGCACCTTCAGCACCATAGATCTTTTGCATGACCTCTCTGCGCTTCTCGGGATCCAGATGTGCCAGAACATAGGCTGATGATTCTGTGAAAGAAGTTCCAATCCCATCAATGGTCTGTTTCAATTGCTCAGGAAAAACGGAAACAACAACGCCAGAGGGTGTACCACTTTGAAATTTCACATTCTCCTGGACGCTCTGCCTGGCGCCTGCTTCAGAAGTGAGAATAATTTCTGAAGTACTCAACTGACTCTTTTCCTTCACAGGGATGTAGGCGCATCCTATGACCAATACGGTCACTAGAATAATGCTTGGATAAATCGTGAAATGCTTGAGCTTCATTAGTTTTTCCTCGATCAACATGTTAAGGCTTAAAGTTCTTGAGGCGCATCAGCCGCCACAATTTTTCCCCGACGGAATTCGAGTTCAACCCGAATATCATGTGCTTTTTTCTCCGTGAGTGCATAGCTGGTAATGATCCACAATGCTATCGCTGAAGTCACGATGGGAATACCTACATCGAACAATCTGATATACAATAGGGTCTGCTCACTCTGCCCTGCTCCAAGAGCCACATCAAATCCTGAGACTTTTAATAATACTCCTGTGAGCAGTCCGGCAAGCGCCATCCCTACCTTCACCATCCACCAATAGATCGCACCAAAAACACCTTCTCGTCGTTGATGGGTCTCAAGCTCATCATAGTCACATACATCGGAGATCATGGACCCCATCAGTGTGAACAGTGAGCCCGTTCCAAAAGCTACGAAGGGTGCTGCAATAAGGAGCAAATAAGGAAAGTCTGGATTGTAACCAATCCATTTGAGGCAATACCCAAATATTGAAAGAGATATTGTGATCAGAAAAGTTTTCCTTTTACCAATTTTGGTAGCGATCCATCCGGTTAAGGGAATGACTCCCAGGGTAGCTATGGAGGTAAGCATACCGAACCAGCCCATGAGTTTTCCTGCATCACCATCATTCCCTCCAAAGAGGTAGTAGATCATAATGTAAATAGAGAAGGACATCCCGAGCTGAAAGCCATTGAACACGAGGAAGGTCGCACCACATAGCTTTACAAAGGGCTTACACTTAAACGTGGTCACAATCCCCCTAAAAAACTCAGCCATATTTTGCGAAAAACCAAGGCTCGCCTTTTTGACCGGTTCTATGATCTGTCTTTCTTTGAGGAAAATGGCTGGGATAATGCCAAAAATGGCGACAATGGCTCCAACTGCGATCGCCAGGGTGCGGGCACCATGGACAGTATCCCTGAAGAGGGCACTTGACATGATGGCATAGAACCAGGGGACTCCTAACCAGGCGAGCTGACCCACTGTATTGGCAAAGGCATGTAGTCTTGTCCGCTCGTGGTAATCAGGTGTCATCTCATAGCCAAAAGCTACAAAGGGTGTGGCGAATACTGTATAAGCCAGGAAGAAAAGAATGGACATGGCCATAAAATACCAGAAATATTTCACGAAGAATTCCTGGCTTTTTCTGAGTTTAAGCGAGTGAATGGTCGCAATCCCCATGCCTTCTAATCCGCTGAGGTGAATTGAAATATTGTCTATGGATTGAAGATCAAGCTGATGATTCCCATTTTGATTCCTTGACTCGCTACTCTGAGTAAGATCGGCCAAATTAAATTTATAGAGATTTCCATTTCCATCCTCCGACCCATCCTCGGTCAATTTAATAGAATATGATTCTCCCCCACCACTTCCGGAGGTTTCTTCGGCCTCGTTGAACACTACCCTAAAAGATTCAAACTTGGGCAGGGCGACATTGACCTCCACCTGAGGAAAACCATCCAGATTCGTTGCTGTGGAAACCTCGTTATCCAAAGCCATCGCCTCGGGTCCATAAAGGATAAGATTTGCTGAAGAGAGTGAATCTGATCCATAAGCAAGCGTGATGCCCCCCGCATCATTATACTCAGCAACTTCCTCTGTAGTTGATACGATTTGATGCTGTTTAACAGGAGTCTTCGCCAAAATATCAATATAGCCGGAGGGCAATTGCCACATGAGTGCGAATATGAGTCCTGCCATAAGTGCACCTGCAAAGATAAAGGGTCTCCGCCTTCCCCAACGGGTCCGAGTATTATCAGAGATATAGCCCAGCATAGGATCCGAGACGGCATCAAAGATGCGAGGGATGGCACCAATGAGGCCCACCCAGAGCACATCCATCCCCAATCCAAGATTGAGGATAACCACCATAGCCGGTAATGCAGCAGCCTGAAGATTGTTGACCAGCATACCAACTGCGTATGCCGATTTCTGCTTCAGGGATATTCGGTCTTCCGGTGCTGTTTTGTAATGTTTTGCTTCACTCATGAATGGTGATCCTCTAATTCAGTCTGGTAGAATAAAATTGCATATTTCCGTTTAGAGCTTTGCTATTGAATTTTGGGGAATTTGCTTACTTGTTTCGCGACTCGCAAAATTCCCAATCTTGGATTGTCTGATTTTTGAAAAATGTTCGAGAACAGCACTTCGATCGACACCAACTGCATATGGGTTTAAGGTATGGACTTGTTTAAGGGCAGAGTAAGCCAGGCGTGGATATAACTTATAGTGCCCCAACGAGTCCGTAGGTCCTTTGGCACAGATCCCAAACCATTCTTCATTCATATTATTTTTACCTGGAACAAAATCCTCTGCATAGCCCCCATTGCTCCAGGAGGCATGTGTGTCATGTGTCGAGAGATTGGCATCCAGATCAGATTTCCACCAGCCATCACTAAACTGAAAAGTACAGCCACCAATGGCGTTACCAACCGACCCCTTCCCAAAGGATTGACTGTAAATCTCTTCCCAGTTTGATAGTAAATATTTTGCCTGAAGCCCCTGATCCTCTGCGCCGCGAACCGCATTAAAGGCATCAGCTCCAAATTCGGTAAAAAGAATGGGAATACCCAATGCATCCTCGACAACTTGGAAAATATCTCCGAATGACTCGCCCCGATAAACATTGGCACCAAAAATATCCAGGTTTTTTACTTCGCTGGCAATCATCTCAATGAACTGAGTATCTCCATTTGCCAGAGCTACGGGTCTTCGGGAATCTTTTTTGTGAATCAATTCAACTGATTCATTCATGAGAGAGTAAAGAGAGGCAGCCTGATTTCTTCGAAGATTATCATTTTCTGGTATATCCTGAGTTTCTGCAGATTCCCAAAACAGACCGTAATTATTTTCGTTTCCCAACATCCACATGAGTATGCCAGGGGTGTGCTCATATATTTCGATCATCTCTGAGATATCGTTCAGCACTATTTCTCGTAATTCAGGCGAAGCATAGTCGACCCTGGATATCCACTCACCCTTATTCCTAAATCCATATCTGGCGAAGGTGTGATTCAGGATGGTGTAGATTCCATAATTAGCATGGAGGTACTCTACCCAGCGAGGTGGGATTCCAACATATTGTCGGATGGCATTTACGCCCAGCTCCTGGAGCAAGCTCATCTCATAGTCCAAAGCAGTGTGAATAAAGCTATCGGGTTGTGCCCAGAACGAATAGGAATAGTTGGTACCTTGTGGGTAATAATCCCAATTCATGCCATTCACCATGAAGTCTCTGCCATCCACCTGTAGTTTGTGACCGTGGCTATCAGTTATTACGCTGACCTGTTCAACTTTTATTAAGGATCTATTTGACTGACTCTGGCAGGCACACAGAAAAGATAAAAGGATCAACAGAACCGAGATGATAAATCCACGATTACGATAATTCGCAAACCGCATCATCACGCCAATTCTACTAAATCCATTGATATCTCCCGAATATTGATATCTCCTACCAGAAAACTGCGTACAGAACCACTAAAATGACGCTGATGATGGTTGCACTGATGTTAAACACCGGTTCGGTAGCAAAATATTTTCTTGAGATCGGAATGCCTTTAGCATCTGATGCGCCTTTACCTTCGATCTGACTGACAATGGCGATAATGAGCATGGTTGCAATCCAGGTGATCATCATCTGGTGCATCCAGGGCATCTCGGTGGCAAGTTTCAAGACTAAGGCAATTGGTATGGACGAAACAGCCCCCCAGATAGCTCCATTATTAGTCGACTTCTTATAAAAGAGTCCCATCATAAACACACCCAAAACACCAGGACTAACCAGACCTGTATATTCCTGAATGTACTGGAACATCTCTTTCACTGATCCCAGCGAGGGAGCAACAATAACAGCGATCACAAGTGCCGCTAGCACTGAGAGACGCCCAACCTTAACTGTTTGTCTATCATCTGCGTCTTTGTTGATATATGCTCTATAAATATCCATGGTAAAAATGGTTGATGTGGAATTGAGCATGGATGCCAGCGAGGATACAATGGCTGCAGCTAGAGCTGCCAGGACCAAGCCCTTGAGACCTGATGGGACAAATTGGCTGATCAACCAGGGATAAGCTTTATCATAGTTGATGCCATTGGCAGTATTGAAAGCTTCACCGACACCAGGAATCACACTGGTACCTGCAGGGGCTGTGAACATGACATAAGCCACAATACCTGGAATAACTACGATCAAGGGGATGATGAGCTTCAGGAAAGCTGCAAATGCGATACCCTTTTGGGCTTCTTTGAGTGATTTTGCGGCAAAGGTTCTCTGGATAATGTATTGGTTAAAACCCCAGTAATAGAGGTTTGCTACCCACATTCCGCCTACCAGAACGGCTATACCGGGTAGATTAGAGAAACTGGGATGTCCTTTTTTGAGGATCATATGAAAATGATCACCGGCCACATTGTAGATATGTGATAAGCCAACAAAGACGCCTCCATCAGGCGTTACATGATTCAGGGCAATCACTGAAGTGACTAACCCACCTGCTATGAGTAAAACTACCTGAATTACGTCTGTCCAAGCGACGGCTGATAATCCACCCCAGATGGAATATGCAGCAGCAAAGAAAGCGAGACCTAGTATGCCGTGCATGATGTAATCGCCATTACCAGATCCAAGAATAGTGTCAAGGGCCTTGGCTCCCAGGAATAGAACTGAGGTCAGATTGACAAAAATAAATAGACCGATCCAGAATACCGCCAGGATAGTTTTCAGGTTCTTACTGTAGCGCACCTCAACAAATTGAGGAATGGTGTAGATACCCTTCTCAATAAAAATGGGAAGAAAGTACTTACCCACGAGGATCAGCGTGATAGCCGCCATCCATTCATAGGAGGCGATTGCCAGTCCCAGAGAAAAACCAGATCCTGACATACCAATGAACTGTTCAGCCGATATGTTAGCTGCGATCAGAGAAGCTCCGATAGCCCACCATGGTAATGATTTACCTGCCAGGAAATAGTCCTCAGCATTTTTCTCATGGCCCTCTTTGCTTCTGGAAACCCAGAGTCCTACAGAAACAATGGTTACTGCATAGATGATGAACGTCAAATAATCAACTAATGAAAACTCCATGAATGAGTCCTTCTCTTTTTGTCAGTCTTAGTTCCCCTTAGTCAGGGGTCACTGGATGCTTATTACTACTCAATAATACGCAAATACGATGATTCTAATAACAGATTATACTTTGACAAAAACCAGGCCACATATTTCAGCCCAATTTTTCAACGATCTATAAAGCCATTTTCAGAAAAATATTATCAAGTTCATAATATTCCTTATCAATTTGAAAGGATAATGATCCAATGATGGGGAGGATCAGTTTTGACAGGTAAATGCAGACTTATTGAGAGGATGAGTAGGGTAAATTGATATAAAACTCTCCTAACTCATTAAGTTGTCCAGGAGTTTGTTCGAATAGATAGGTATAATGATTGTCAGGTAATCCCCCTCGACCAATAAACCATGCATAACGATATACATCATCCCGCTCTTCACAAAGGGCCACCATTTCGCCCATCTGCTGTTTTTGTTTTTGGTAGGAATTGATCTGCGGATTCCAATTTGCCATTTCAGTGATCCAGATCCGCTTTCCATATTTGGCTAAACGATCCAATTGTGATTCAAGTCCATAATCATACCAATGGAAAGCAAGATAATCGATATCAGGCTCTGACGATGTAAGCGATAAATACTCATTGTAGAACGTATCCAACCAGACGACAGGATCTGAGTATCCCTGAAGTGTACCCCAATTCATTGCAGGCCCAACCAGAGCAACATTGCGACCAAAATTCGCCAGATCATTCTTTAACTGCTCATAGATCAGCCAGTCATTGGCAGCCCGGGCGGGAGTTTGGTTGGCTTGATCAGTGAGATTTGGCTCATTCATAACAAGCAAGTATTCGATTTCCGAATGATTGAGAATGAAATTTTTCACTTCGTTGTATTCTGTCGTACTCGTGTTTCCACCCCACAGCATGGGAATGAATACCATTTCATATTCGCTATAATAATCTCTCGCAGCACTGGTCTCATAATGCCAGTTATACCACCATGAAACACCATTCTTCAGCGCCGAAAAGTCAGCAGTATCTGCCAGGTTGTAGGCAAGACCTCTCTTGAAACTCTTCTCGATGCTAAGGAGTGTATCCAGCGACTCTTCTGGTGGTGGTTTATTTTCCTCACATGAGAATAGCAGAAATACGACCATCATCAACCACATTCCACTTTTGGTGAAAAGCTTTGGGTATTTATTATATTCCTTCTGGTCTAACAATTAGCGAAGATATACCATTTTAATGACCCTGGAATAATTTCCTGCCTGAATACGGGCAAAATAAACACCCGTTTCAACAAGGGTGCCTTCATCAGTACTCCCGTTCCAAACTATCTGATAGAACCCAGGTGATTGAGACCCTTCAAGCAGAGTTTTCACCTCTCGACCCGCAATATCATAGATCTTCATCGATACGTCTGAGCTATGAGGTAAGGAGTATCCAATAGACGTGGAAGGGTTAAACGGATTTGGATAATTTTGGTTTAGACTGAATTCTGCTGGCAAATTATAAGAATTTTCAATACCGACTTTCAGGGATTTAGTGACATTAATATAGTTTAAACTGAAGAGCCAGCCGTTTTTATCAGAGTCTGAATCGAAATCAAAGTGCATCACATGTACGCCTGCTTCAAGCGGAACATCCTTGATCTCAATGGGACTCCAAAATTGCCAGCCACCAGTATGAAGTACCGGTTTTACCCCGCTGACATCCACATTATCAATTATCAGCTTAAAATTACCAAAGCCGGGCACCGTGGAGACATATGGTGCAAAATTGTAATAGGCAGTTTCTTCGACTTGAAAAGTATACTCCAGCCATTCACCTGCTGTTATCCAATAAACGTCAAAGCCTCCATCGTTGGAGCCTTCCAGATCAACACCCTCATTTGGTCGATATGCCAGACCAATATTCTGGGGTTCTGCATCATGATAGGCAACACCCTCACCCCCCTTATCAAAGTGCTCCGCTTCAATTTTTCCAGGGACCAATGCAGGTGTACCAGAGAAGGGTGTCCCATTCCCCTTGACTAAAATTGTTAGACTATCTTTGGCAGAAAGGTTGAGGTCATTTGTGACAGTGAGCGAAACCTTATACTCTCCTACCTCCTCGAAAACATGTGCTACATCCGCTACGTCAGATATGCTACCATCTCCAAAATCCCAATAAAAAGCCAGTTGTGACGCATTACGATCGAAGCTTCCACTGCCCTTAAAGGCAACCGTAAGCGGAACTTTTCCACTGGTTTTGTCAGCTTGTAGATGGACAATTGGTGCATCAGCATCCTCGATTGAAGTACTGTGATAGATCATCTCCCTTGAGGGCACCAGGAATGAGAACCCGTCTGAGAATGTGACCAATCTTTCTTCAGACCCTGCATTATGAGCGATATAGGTCAGGTCATCCGACTGAGTTCTAAATACAGCATAGGTGGAGATATCTGCGAAAATCGTTGTGTCGACATGTCCCATTTTTTTCAAGTTATACAACCAGTGAAGTGTGTGAGCCCTGGACTCTCCATCAAATGGATCATATGAGATATCATTGAAGTAAAGCGACAGGGCAAGACTTGGATCAGACAATGATAGGTACTCCCAGAGGATGTCCTGCCAGATATCGGGTTGTCCGCCATTTTCGGCTACGATCTCATTGTAATTCTCCAGGATATAATCGGGATGTCTCCCTAAATATAAGGACCCACTTGTCATGGGCAGAATATTTATGCCATGGATGAATTCAGGATCAGCACCGAACCAGGTGGCATGTACACCTTTTCCGCCCCAGACCATTCCAATTGCCACATGGGGATAGGTCGGTGGAAAAACTGCATTATCTATATCGAACCAGTATTGTTCGACTGCAGAGGTCTCTGTGGTGTGGAGGTAAATTCCTAAATCACGAATGTCATCTTGTCCTGTTGCTTCACCCCATAATATGAGTGCAGAAGCAAAATTCATTGATTCTGAGCTGGATTCCTGATTGTTCCCCTCGGCAAAGTCACCATGACCTGCAGCCCAGGAATGTCCAGCATAAGCATCATAGGATCGCAAGAATGGAAACCGCTCATCATTTCTATCCCAGTTGTTCGCATCTTTTATGATCAGATTAACCATCCCACCCCAATTTTCCTGGGAAGCCCAGCTACTATCATATTGGGCGATGGTCGCAGCACTCATGATGGCATAGCTGGAATGAAAATGATGATCATTGATCTGGTCATCTGCCCCATAACCAGACGGGTAGGCCGTCAAAACATCCCAATTTTCGTTGTAGGAGTACTCTTGACTGCCCCCTGCTGTGAACCAATCTTCCAGTCGAATTTTCAATTGAGAGAGAAAATGGTCACGGGCTTCGCTTGCGCCAAGCTGATCAGCAATGTGCACTAAATGGGCAAATCGAGCCATAGCCTTGCCATTCTCATAGGATGGGCCAGTGGAGATTGATTCAGTTGCCACACTCTGCACATAATTCAGGAGATCTGTTTTGTTGTAATCACCCCGATCCGGAAGTGCAGGTAGAATTCCAGAGAACTTTGTCCTCGTTGTAAACGTATTCCCTGCCGCCACTTTCATTACTCCACGTGGCGATTGATAAACAAAATTAGTCAAGGGGCTAATGGTATTCAGCCACTGATGGCGGTACAATGCTGTCAATGTCTCATCGCTATTGCCAATGCTGCTATCTTGCAACACGGTTTCATAGCTGTAGGTGCTGCTTATCTCCGCGCTTGTTTCATTATACTGCCATTCGACTTTGCTGTTGGTCACGAAAGCATAGGCGTGCTCCCGATATAGCTCAAGGGTTTCAGGTGTAGTATCTGGCAATAGAGCAATCGATAAATAATCTTTAGCGTTCAGATCAGATTGGATAGTACTGGTCCCAGACCAGGTGGCACCACTGGGTGCAAATATGCCATAGTGGCGACCATTGATTGATATTCCCATGACCTCGTTCTGATTATACCAGATCTGGGGAGTCTGCTCTGGCGCAATGATGGCATTTCCACCCGAAATTTTAAAAAATACATAAGGAAGTCCATGCCCCATGGTTGCTTCCATGGATCGAGTCCCATCCTCCCATAAAGCTGTGACAGTCCAGTCGCCATATTGATGGGTTACTGTTTTGGAGGCTGATAAGCCACTAACACCGATAGTAAACTGAGGTGAAAAGGGATAGAGGAAGTCATTTGCAACAAAGATGTGGTCCGTGGTATATCCTATTTGCAGTCCGCTATCTACGGCTTTGAGATCAAGAGGGTGTGCATAGATAATATTTGAATGGGAGTTACCAAAAAATGGGTAGATCAGACTGCTCCAGTAATCATTCGTTTGGATCGGCTGATCAAATGAGGCTGATACTTTAGGAGTTGCGCTGGCACCTGAAAAGAGTTTGGGACCAACTTCACCAGATGGAAGGGAGGTGCTATAGCTTCCAGTCCCAATCGAAACAGACTGGGCAAATGCTGACCCCGGGATCAGACTAAGTGTCAGGAGTATGAACAAATATTGTTTAGGGAGTGATATCTTTGATCGAATCCTGGAACTAAATTTCATTGTGATCCTCTTAAATGAGTTTGCATGTCAATCAATTGGCAAGAAGCAATCCCCTAGCTATGAGGATTCTAGAAGAATATTCGCAAAATCCATTCCACTAAAAAACACATACAACGTTTAAGTCTTTATTTTTTATGAAATGCCCTAGCCACAAGGCTTCAGCAAGGATATAACACGATATGCATGTCGGTAGGCAGTGCAGTTCTGGCACAAATGCAATTAACATAATGAGTATATAGTTATTAATAAGATAATAGAGCAAGTTATAAGAAGTACTTATTCTCGGATGACCCAGGATAGAGTTTTGTGTAACCGGGCAAGTTTGATTTGGTTTACTTAAATATTTCTAATCAATAATGAGCTTTACTTGGAAAATCCTTTGACCTACATTTGCATCTAACGCGTGAAGGGCTAAAGATGCAGCTCTCATGACCAAAAAATAGAGACAAAAAGAAAGTTTTGTTTATTATGTGTGGTATCGTTTGTGCTTTTGATCTTCAGGTAGAATCAAAAATTCTACGTCCCCAAATCCTAAAAATGTCAAAACAGCTTCGCCATCGTGGTCCTGACTGGTCAGGTATCTATTGTGGTGACAACGCGGTGATGGCTCATGAACGCCTGGCAATTGTTGATCCCATTTCAGGCGGTCAACCCCTGTACAATGAGTCCAGGACCCTTGTCCTGGCAGTTAATGGAGAGATCTACAATCATGAAGATCTGAGAAATGAGCAAAATGGCTATAGCTATCAAACCCATTCTGACTGTGAGGTTATCCTTGCCCTCTATGAGAAAAAGGGCGTCGATTTTCTTGATGAGCTGAATGGGATCTTTGCTTTCGCTTTGCATGATGTGGAAAACAATAGCTATTTCATCGCCCGGGATCACATGGGTATCATCCCTCTATATATGGGTTGGGATGTCAATGGAAATTTTTATGTCGCATCAGAATTAAAATCGCTTGAGGGTGTCTGTAGCAAGATCGAGGTCTTCCCTCCAGGTCACTATCTCTCAAGTATTGATGGTGAATTGAAACAATGGTACCAGCGTGATTGGTCGGAATACAAAACTGTACAGAATGCGGAGAGCAAGATCCCGGTCTTGAGAAAAGCCCTGGAAGCTGCTGTCCATCGCCAATTGATGTCCGATGTTCCCTATGGCGTGCTCCTATCCGGTGGTCTGGATTCCTCCATCGTATCTGCGATAGCAAAAAAGTATGCAGAACTTCGAATTGAAGAGCATGATCAGGAACGTGCCTGGTGGCCTCGCCTCCATTCCTTTGCAGTAGGATTGAAAGGATCACCAGATTTGGCCGCAGCTCAAATAGTTGCTGATCACATTGATACTGTCCACCATGAGATTCTGTTCACAATCCAGGAGGGTTTGGATGCCTTACGGGATGTAATCTATCATCTGGAGACCTATGATGTCACGACCGTACGAGCGTCAACACCCATGTATCTCCTGGCGCGGGCTATCAAAGCCATGGGAATCAAAATGGTTCTCTCCGGTGAGGGAGCTGACGAGATCTTTGGGGGCTATCTGTACTTTCACAAAGCCCCAAATGCTCAAGCCTTCCACGAGGAAACCGTAAGAAAATTAAACAAGCTACACCTCTATGACTGTCTGAGAGCGAATAAATCACTGGCTGCCTGGGGTATTGAAGGACGGGTCCCTTTTCTTGACAAGGAATTCATGGATGTGGCCATGTCTTTAAATCCAAAGGATAAACTGATCAATGGCGATCGGATGGAAAAATGGATCCTAAGAAAAGCATTTGAGGATTATCTACCGGCGAGTGTGGCCTGGAGACAAAAAGAACAATTTTCGGACGGTGTGGGCTATAGCTGGATCGATAGTCTGAAAGCGCTGGTGGAAAAAGAAGTGACAAATAAACAAATGGCCAATGCCAAGCATCGTTTTCCTATTCATACTCCCCAAAGCAAGGAAGAGTATTATTATCGTCGAATTTTTAAGGAGCATTTTCCCTCTGATTCGGCAGCGAGATGCGTCCCTTCAGTTCCTTCCGTGGCGTGTAGTACGCCAGAAGCCCTGGCCTGGGATGAATCCTTTAAAAACAATCTCGACCCCTCAGGACGGGCTGTCAAGACCGTTCATGATGATGCTTATGAATAAAGGGTATTTCCACCCCGCAATCAGTTGAGCTTCAATTCATCATAATGATGTGAACAATGTTTCATTGACTGAGGCTGGATCGCCCAATACGGCAAACTGAACATTGTGAAAGTATTTGTTTGCCACTCGTTGTACATCCTCAGCGGTCACACCCCTTAGATTTTCAACGAAGTTTTCACCTTCTGCCCATCCCAAACCTGATAGTTCATAGCGAGCCAAAAATTGAGCTTGATCCGTGTTGGTTTCATTGCTCAAATAATAGCGCGTGAGATACATGGTGATCCGGTCTTTTAGGTCCTTAGAGGATACCGGTTCTACTTGCATCTTCCGCATTTCATCCAGCATAACCTGAATGGTTGTCTCAAGATCTACTGCCGTAACATATATGCCTGCCTTGTTGGCAGATTGCCTTGAGAAAAAAGCACTGGGGGCATAGGACAGGTTTCGTTTGGTGCGGACCTCTTCAAATAGGCGCCAACTAAGAATGTTGATGGTCATGGTCATTGGGTAATAATCCTGATCCCTTATAGAAGGTGCAGGGAAGTATCCCATGATATAATTCGTTGGCAAGGCCTGGTCTACAACCTTCACTGTGGGGGTATCAAACGCAAGTGCTTCTGGCCTGACTATTTTATAATTTCCTTCTTTGAGCTGACTGAAAGCGATCTGTACTTTCTGCTTTAATCTTGTCTTATCCATGTTTCCAGCGACCACAAGAAGGAGCTGTGAATTTTGTAGCTTAGCTTTCAGGTGATCTCTCATCTGTTCGATTGAAATTCCGGCCATTGACGCCTCTGTACCCTGTGGGTCAAATCGGTAGACGTGCTCAGCATAAAAATGTCCGTCTGCAATTTCATTTAAATATGAATCTGGATCATCTTTTCTTTGCCTGATGCCTGTTAATAATTGATCCCGGACAAGTTCAACCTCCTGTTCTTCAAAGGTCGGATTCATAATCACATCCGTGAAGACATCCCAGGTTTGGTCAAAATTACGATTAAGACATCGTAAACTTATGGATGTATAATCGCGAGATGCATTTGTAGAAATTTGTGCGGCAGTTTTATCCAGGATCGTGTTTAATTCTTCTTTCGGATATTTTTTACTCCCTTTTAAGGCACTCTCAAAAATCAATGCCTCAATACCCTGTGTGGATTCATCCAGGTTTAAAGAACCGCCACGCAGATACAATTGAGCAGAAACGGTTTCGTTGGCAGTATTGGGTTTGAGGATGACTTTTAAACCATTGACAGTGAATTCCTCAGTCACACCTTCATTCTGGTATGTGCAGGATATACTAAAGATCACGATGGAAAATATGAGGATTCTGATTATAAGATTTTGCATGATTGTTCCTCCGACTAAAGGGAAAGTTGTTTTCTAGCTTCAGGGGATAACATGATACCCATCACATAGGGTTGTTTTTGAATATATTTACGAACATATTCATCAATATCTTTTCTATTAATTGCTTTCAGATTATCCACGTAATTCAAATAATAGTCGAGACTCCCGGTAACTGCCCACCAAAATCCAACTGTGTGAACAAACTCAGACGGACTTTCCTGGGCATACATCTCACCGATCTCCAATTGGGTTTTTGCGTATTCAATCTGATCCTCAGTAAGATATCCAGGCTCTGTAAATTTATCGATCTCTGCAAAAACTGCGGCTTTGGCCTCCTCATACTTGTCGGCTCTTACAAATGCAAATATTGAGATAGGACCGGTATGATCCAGAGTATAGTAACCAAGGTTTGCCTGTAGACATAAACCACTCTCCACCAGGTTCTTTTGGAAGCTAGAGTTTTTTTGGCTCAGGACATACGAGAACACATCTGCTGCAAATGTAGATTTGGTATCCTTTGAAAGACTGGGACCATGCAGAGCGATTTGCATGGCTACAATATTTACAGGTTGCTCAACGATCACCTCTTCAGACTTAGTCAGGGGTGGATGTTCTGGAATTGGAAAGAGGATAAATGGATCTTCCCCCCGTTTCCATTCGCCAAAATATGCTTCAGCCAGTTTAAAAATGGCTTCATGCTTTACATCTCCTGAAATCAGCAAGGCTGAATTATTGGGGACATAGTACCGATTCTGGATGGTCTGCATCTTTTTTTGATCAGCTGTTAGGATGATGTCTCGATCACCGATGGTATTTTTTCGACTAAAATATTTGTACCATAATTTTTTATTGACAGCACGCCCCAGATGAAAATATGGATTGGATTCATTACGATCAAATTCTCCTGTAACAACGGGCCGTTCTCGGACCAATTCCTCGGGTAAAAATAAAGGGGTCATGATGGCAGCTTTCATGAACTCCAGCCCTGCATGAAGACTATCTTTGCCAATGGTGAAATAATAGTTCACTCGTTCATCGCTGGTTGTCCCATTCCAGACCATGCCTAATTCTCGTGTTCGATCCAGATATTGCTCCTGGGTAGGAATCAATTCATTGGCTTTGAAAAACATATGCTCATAAAGATGGGAAAGGCCATCGTATTCCGGTGGTTCGGTGTAAGCGCCATTCCTCACATCGATTTCGATAGTTACCAGTGGAACTGTATTATTTTCAATAACGACAATATCCAGACCATTGGACAGTTCATGTTGGTAGATATTGTATTGTTGAGAAAAGAGTTGCAACGGATAGAGGCACACCAGAAGTAAACAAACCTTAAAGAAAAAATTTTCAGACATGCGATTAGCTCCTTATTTTAAACAAATGTTTGAGCATTAAACTTAGATGATGAATCAGCGGGGTCAATACTTATGGTTAAGCATTCAATTATCTCGCTATATTAATCGAAATATATTTGAATATTTCATTTTCCAGTCCACTATATTCATTCGACTTTTCATACCCTTTATTGCCAGATAAAGTCTCAAAATACAGCATGTGTGGAGAACTTTCCTTAAGCTCAAAATTCAACAAGATCTCTTCCATAGGATCGCTTTTTGGGTGGTAAAATGACAGTTGGAAGGTCAGTACGCTGTCATCGAGGCTTGAGATGTTCACCAGTTTAATTTTATCAGAGCGAATGCCATACTTTTCACTGATCAGCAAGGGAATCTCCTTCAAAATCGGGGCATGGCTGGCTAAAATACTTTTCATTCTAGAACCTTTCAATTTTCCTTCTTTATGAATAACTTCAACATATCGGTCTTCTTCAAACCTGATAATTTACGGGGTTTTTGGGAAATTGATATTGATTCGTTGATTAACATGATTGGTGCTTCTCTTTCATACCAGGGTTGAGCTTTTACTATTCCTAAATTTGATCAAAATAGTTCAAAACCCTCAGCGCTCTTAAAGTATTCCAACGACTAGGCTCACCGGTCCTCTCCATATCAAAGTGGGTTTGACCCGGATGTTTTGCCTGTACTGGCCACCGGCCATCTCTCAACCTCTTTTTTACAAGCATATCGAGAGCATCCTGCATTCTAGGATCATACTTAGCACCAGCATTTTGTATATGATCCAATGCTCGCAATATATCATATTTCCAGCGGGAGGGATAAGAAAGCATTAACATCTTCTTATCAAATATTTCACCGGTTTTATGGGATCGAAAGAGCCTGTGTTCCAGCAAAAATTCCACACTTTCGCTTTCAGCTTTTTGGAGGTCTTCCAATCTATACTTGTAGCCATTGCTTGAATACTCGAGCATACCTTCCAGAACAGAAATTGTTGAGTGGACTGAACTATGGCTCGCTCCATTAAAATTGGATCTACAGTTGAAGCCACCATCTTTCATATGTTCCACTAGCAAGAAATCAATGATTGAATGCAATTTCTCCTCGGGCATTTTGAAATAGGAGGCATAATTTAAAAACATTCCATTTACACAAACATCACATTTCTGCTCAGCTCCAAATGGAGATATCCCTCCATCTGGTCCCTTAAGGGTATCTAATACCTGTGAAATAGATGCTCGTATCAGATGATTGTCCTGAGAAATGCATAAGTTTTTTAGATCCAGGAGTGTGTAATGAGTTGAGATCCATTTGGGTTGATAAAATCGTTGACCCCAATGACCCTCAGGTTTGCGGAAACTCAGGAATTTTGAGCCCCAGCCTTCGTTTGCGATGCGTTCACTCAAGGAAGGTTTTTCAACATCTAGTAGATCACGATGAACTTGATATTGGATAGAAACATCGCCCTTAAGAAGCCAATCTATTAGATGATCCATTTCAATTCCCTTTGTTTATACGGATTGCTTTACAATTGAAGAACTGCAAAAAAGCCTCAACTCCATCTTCTTTTAGCATTTCTTGGTTTTTGGTAAAGCCTTGCCCGTATTTCTCCCAGCGCTTGGAGAATGCTTTGAATTTTTTGCATGGATAATTTGGGCAAGCATAACAATGGCTTACACCATGGTCAGGACAGCAAAGGTGAAAAGTTGTACAGCTCTCGCATCTTGCGATATTAATTTCTGCTCCAGGGCATGGATTTCTGTCTCGAGTGTAGGTTGGACATCCGCCACAGAAGACGCCACAAGCGGGAACTCTTCCCTGGTATTGTTTCAATATGTTCATTTAAGAGACTAATCCTAGAAATTGAGAAGTGTATAAGGTCCGTCTACGTCCATCCGGTTCCGCTTTCAGCTTCACCGCGACAAGCTGGACAACGACGTGCCCAGGGGCGTAATCTGGCCTTTGTTAGGTTTCTGTTCATACCTACCAATCCAGCTGATGCTCCGGAACGCCAATGGCTTTAGCATAATTTTTTGCTTCATGTTTAATTTTTTTATCACCCTTTTTATAGGCAAATATTTTCTTCCGAAAAATCACATATTCTGTGGTTGAGTCTGAGAGATTCGCGTACCACTTTTCCAAAATTGAACATGAAATTGCTGTGGCTATACTTCCTAGGTCTTTATCTGCTCCCTCAACATATATGGCCGTCCATTCCTTGGGTTGCCAATCAACAGCTCGACTACCTACTTTCCAGATCTCCACCTTGGAAATTACCATTCTTTCATCTTGAAGAAGGTCAAGGTTTTCTAAACTTTCCTTAAGTATTAGTCCTGTGTACATAGTGAATATCTCTTTTTCAGTAAACCTAACGAGATTGCTCTGCGACATGAATATTATTAGGCCATTTCATATTGTCTAAAATTAACTCCTCCTCTAAGCTATCGTTAGAAAGCAATCAGTCTGATTTCTTTTTTGCCACAACCAAGTACAACCACCTTAGTCCATACAGGATGGTTAGCTGGTAAATAATTAGAACTAAAGCAGCATACACTGCTCGATCAACACCTCGTTCTGCCACTCGCATTACTAGCGAATAGGTAACATAGGATAATAGCCCTGCCGCTATCAAAAACTTAGTCCATGATCCGACTATCTGACCGGCCCACTTCACAGGATCAGTTTCAATCGGAAAAAGAAAGAATTTTGTACTCTCTTTCATATTATTTGCCTTTCTAACGCCCTGCGTTTTAGCCCTCCTGCGCTCCAGCTACAGAGGATAGTACTGCCTTTTAAATTATTTTTTTCATCTGGTCAGTTTACCCCTCGCCTGCCTGGCCGTAGCTCCAAAAAAGCGAAGGCTGGTAGCTCAAATGAGCGAAGATGGGCTACATTTTTTTTTGATAGCAGGGAATTTTAGCCTAAGCTTTCAACATGTTCCTTCAACCACTCAAGTAAATGATCAAAGTCATAACTCCCAGATTCAAGTAGGTTTTGAAAAGATGAAAAGGCTGTTTCATTATCGCAATTTATTTGATATCCATTCATTCTCAGAAAAACATCTGTACTAAAAAATGAGATTCGCTTATTCCCATCAACGAATGGATGATTCTGCGAAAGACTTTCCATCAATGCCGCAGCTTCCTCAAATATTGTCGAATAATATCCGGTACTTAGGCGTCCTAAAGCTGATTCAAGACCACTTCTGTTACGTAAACCTGACTTACCGCCAAATTCACCGATAAGAATTTCATGCATGGCCAGAATCTCATCTAATGTTGGAGAAATGCTCATTGGGCAAGCAGTTGGCCTAATTTATAATTTTTCCGAACACTTTCCTTTAGCTGTTTCAAAATATCTGGACGAATGGTTGACGTTTCTTGTTCAGAAGAATCACCAGGTAATGCAATTGGAAAAGGCAAGCCTCTATACTCTTCAATTAGACTATAGTAGATATTGATTGCCTCAGAATGGTTTAGTCCAAGTCTTCCAAGGATGATATTTACCTTGTCCTTTTTTTTGGGATCCATCATTGCTCTGACTGTGGTTGTTTTGCTCATAAGACACCTCTCGTTATTTTCTTTCTAAATATAGCCGTGTTACGGCTATAGTACACGAGATTTCTTCTCCTGCTAACGCCTATGCGCTTCTACCCGCCGACTTGATATCTCTGTATCTATTTTTTATGCAATCTTGCATTCATCTCTAGTCAGCTTGCCCGCCGTAGCTAGGAACCCGCCAACGGCGGCGGGTGGAGCGTAGGCTGGGTAGCATGCGCCTGTTAGGCGTACTATTTTGCTGATCGCCTTGGATGCTGAGCGCTGTGCCACACTGCAACGATCCAAATGGTGTCTTCTTTTACACGATAGAAAAAACGATAAGGAGCTACTATAACTTCGCGAAAAGGAAGCTCTGGAAATTCTTGGATTCTTTTTCCAGACTCTGGATAATCTATTAATCTGCTTAGTACCTTTTTTGCCTTTTCCTTGAATCTTGTTGCAGCTTGCTTATCCTCTTTCTTGATATGTAGCAAACCATCTAGAAACATACTTCGAGCAGACGGAGTAAACTTAATCTCCATTACTCACCGGCGAGTATTTTGTCAGCATCAGTTATAACACTATCTAAACTATAACCTTCGCCAGCAGCGATTTCCTTTTCACCTTTTGCTAAGAGCATGAGCAATTGGCGATCATGCTCACCCTGTTCATATGCTTCAACACTCAGCATGATCGCAACAGCTCGCCCTCTCTGAGTGATGACTGTAGGTTCCATGGAATTCTTTATTTGTTGTAACACATTCGCTGCATCTTGCCTAAGATCACTTATTGGGATTATGGGTGGGACATTCGACATATTAACCTCCTGTTGTATGTCTAAATGTACTTCTAGTCATACAAGCAGGCAAGTTTAAAATGAAATATCTATACGCGTGGCTAACGCCCTACGTTTTAGCTGTGAGCGGCTTTGAATGGATTTCTCTTTCCCATAGTGGAATCTCCCCCGGCAAAGATTTCAGCGATTTCAGCTAAAAACGTTTGTTAGATGGCTTCTTCTAGCTTTTCCAGAACCCACTTATTGAGACTTTTTCCAGATTTTACAGCTTTTAAATAGATCTGATGGTGAATGGGTGGTGGAAGCCTAAGTACAAATTTTCCTGAAAATGGTTTGTCCGGTTTTTCACCTCTTTCCAAACAAAACTCAAGATAATCATCGATGGAGTCCCGAAATGCAGTCTGAATTTCTTCCACAGTTTGCCCTTGAAACGTAATAACATCGCGGGTATCTATTACCTCACCATGAAAAAGACCTGCCTCATCATCGAATTCAACAGATCCTGAATAACCCATATATTTTAACATCATCTTACTCCTGCTTCAATTAGGAAGCGTCTTACCGATTTTAAAGCCCCTTTGTCTGTTTCTCTCTGGGGGTGAGGCCTATGGAAAACAGCACGAATATCGTTGAGAAATATTCGAACCCGAGAGCCTCTACCTTCGCTTATTTCAGCACCAAGTGCTTCAAGCATTTTCTCTATCTTTTGCCAGTTGACGTCTGACCGAGTTGGATTTTCAAAGATTAACTCAAGGGTTTTACTATGTTTACTACTCAACGTCACCATGATACTATATTACAGTACTACAGAAGACATTGCAAATTCTTTTTTCAAAGCCGAGATCATTATTTCTGACCATCTAACGCACCGCGCTAGAGCTGCTTCCTCAAACAGACTCGATTAGTTCGATAATTGTATCCATCCACATCATTTTAGTTTTCCACTCCCCAGCGTGTCGTAGATCCCGACGGAGGGGAACACGAAGTGTCGGGATGAGTCAGCTCTAAGCACCTTGTTAGCCAGCCGATTACATTGCCTGAAACTGATGAATCTGCGCATGAATTATGTCTGATTTAGTATCCATTACTATATCCAAGTCATAATCCATTTGAAGACCAAGCCAGAAAGTTGCAGAGTTACCAAAATATGTTGCTAGACGAAGTGCAGTATCTGCAGTTATGCTACGTTTTCCATGAATGATTTCATTAATTCTTCGAGGAGAAACGCCAAGATCTCGGCCAATTTGGTTCTGGCTTATTCCCATGGGTTTTAGAAACTCCTCAAAAAGAATTTCTCCTGGGTGTACTGGGGCTATTCTTTTTATACTCATCTTATCCTCCTAATGATAATCAACAATTTCAACATCATACGCACTTCCATTTTTCCATGTAAAGCAAAGTCTCCATTGTTGATTAATCCGTATACTGTGTTGACCCTTTCGTTTGCCTGAGAGAGCTTCAAGTCTATTGGAAGGCGGTACCCGCAAGTCCTGAATTGTTGAACTTCGATTCAACATTCTAAGCTTACGGAATGCAACAGTTTGAATATCTGTAGGAAGTTTTCGCGAGAATTGGCGAGAGAATATCTTCTCAGTCTCTTTGCATTTAAAGCTCTCTATCATACTAATTCCAATATATAACGCATAACGTCATAGGGCAACATATTAATTACTTCCAAGGACTGGCTAACGCTTTGCGCTTGAGCTGCTTCCTGAGAAACAGTAAAAACATTGCTAAGGCACTTGTAGCTCAGGAGTTAGCCCGGATTACCCATCATGTGTTGAAGACTCAGACTGACTTTAACCACATGTTCAGGGGAGTTCCTTTGAGCAGACACAAAACAACGAAATGGCCGCGTCTGGCAAGCCCTGATGCCTAACTGTCTCAGTGATTCACTGTGACTTGCTCTTTGATTGGGAAGCCAGACGCTGTTCCTGAATACTATCTGGAATATTCCACCTATGGTGGGAAGCCTTGAAACAATAATGGGTTTCGAGGACAAGTCCTGAAAGGTGTTTGGACGCCATGCTTTTACGCTGACGTCCCACGCGATAGTTTGGGTATGTGCCACAGTAGTTGTACCAAAATTGAGAAAGAACGGATCAATTATTATTATTGAGTAGGACTCTTTTTTCCTGTTGACTATTACCTTTTAAAAGGTGTTATTCGCTATTTTCTGCAATATTGGCTAGTGTTTTACAAATGGCCCTTCTAATCTGAACTTCCCTTTTCATATTCATCATTTCTTGGTCCATTTTATTCATAGTGTATGCAATTGTAAGATTATTCTCAGGGTCAGAAATAGTGAAACTACCTCCTGCTCCAAATCCACCAAAAGCTTTTCGATTATCCGAAAAATCATGTTTCTTAGTGGGCTTCATAAAACCAGCATGAAACAAAAATGAATCCTGTTTTAAGACAATATCTTCAAGACCATGTTTAGGTAGCTCTGGATATTGAGTCAAATAATCTATAGTTTTTTTGCCGAGAAATAATTGATGATTAGGATTTGTTAATCCTTCAAATAATGATGCTAATGATTTTGCATTTCCAATCCCCCCGCCAGAGCCAAACTCTAATTGAAGAATCTCCTTCTTGTTAAAGTTTGAATGATTGCTTACGAATGAAGGGTTTAACATAGATTTGAAGGTTAGTGACCAAGGGTTAAAAAACTCCTTAACAAATTTAAATGGCATAGAAAAGAGTCCTTTTGCTTTTGAAAAGGGTTTAAGGATAGCAATTTGCGACATATCATAATCATCATCAATTCCAGTCCTAATCTCCCCCGCAATATTGGGTAACAACTCTTCTTCAATAAATTCTTTCAGCCTTCTTTTTTTTGGGTCAACTTTTGACAACAGAACACTGATATACCACCCAATAGTCCAAGTGTGATAGCCTTGAAAATCGCCAGGGTTCCAATGTGGTTTTTGTAAAGCGATTATTTTCTCCAACAAATCTCTGTCTTTTATAGTTTCAATATCCAATTTTTCATCAATTGCCGAAAGTCCTGCTCTATGTTGTAACAACTGAGCTATTGTGACATCTGCTTTTCCATTAATAGCAAAATCATCCCAATAGTCACTAACCTTATCATCATAATTGAAAAGCCCTCGACTATGACAAATAGCTAAACAACTTGCTGCAACGATTTTGGTGGTTGAGAAAAAAGGAACAACCGTATTTTCTTCCCATATAACTTTTCCTCCCAAATCTTTGAAACCCGACCAGACATCAATAACTAACTTATGATGATGATATACACACAGCGAAGCACCAATTTCACCTTGATATGCAAAATTAGCAGAAAAAGCATCTGCAATTAATGAATAATTCGGGTCGATATATCCCCTGATTTCCATAGTACCTCTGTTACTATTTTGTCAACGTTAGCTTATATTTAATTTAAACGAAAATATTTTCCAGTATGCGTATAACGCCTTAAGCTTGAGCTGCTTCCCGAGAAACAGTCAAAACAGTCAGAAACCCTTGTGTTCTTCCACTTAATATTTGGTTCCCCCCGGATTGGTTGTGAGTCAGCTCTAAGCTTTTTTTATACTGCTGCGAATTCCAGCTTTTCCACGCCAGTTAAATCAACTCGTTGTCTCGCTATCCAGAGTGAATAATTATCCTGCATAGCCAGCCAGCTCTCAGGACTACGCCCCAGAACTTGCGATAACCGCAATGCCATTTCAGGCGAAACGTTGCTTTCACCTTTTAAAAGACGGATAAAGGTTGAAGGTGCAACATCAAGATTCATAGCAACCTTTCTTGAGCTAATTCCAAAAGGCTCTATGTATATCTCACGGATGAACTCACCAGGATGGGGTGGATTGTGCATACTCATTAGTGATAATCCTCATAATTTACAATCTGCGCATTGCCTTCCTCAAATTTGAAGGTTACCCGCCAATTGCCGCTTACCGATATGGCCCAAGTCCCTTTTTTCTTCCCTTGCATGGGGTGTAGATCATAACCTGGTAAATCCATATCATCAATAATCCGGGCAGTTTCAAGAGCTGCAAGCATTAGCCTAAGCCTTTTTGCATGCTTTGCTTGAATTCCAGCCGTTGATCCTGTCTCATAACATTTCTTCAGACCTTTATGCTTAAATGACAGAATCATGTTTTAATATAGCGTATTGCGCGTCACGCAACAACCCCTTTTTACAGTCAAAGTATAACGCCCTGCGTTTTAGCTGCCCATATCGAAGTTCTTGGGCAGCCCCGTTAACTGTATATTCTTCATCATTTTAAAGTACCACTTCACCCTTGGTGGGTCAGCTACAAACGTTTGTTAGCCCGTTATTCCCAATCCAACAATCTCTCCTTTCCCAAACACTAGATTCAAGAGAAGCTCGGTGGTACAACAATGTTTAGAAAGGCTAGAATAGATAGATTGAGAAGGTCTGTTAGCATATGAGCGAATATTGTCCATCGTAAACTGTGTGTTTTCCGATAAACAACGGCCCAAGTTAACCCCATTATTAAGGTGCTGATCAGAACAGCGGGATGGCGGTTAGCGATAGAATAAACTCCAACTGTCAGAGGGTGGTTAATGGCGAAGAAGAAAGTTGAGTACAAAACTCCTAACCATCCGGGCCAGTTTGTGGTGTTGTCAAGCAACAGACCGCGCCAATAACCTTCTTCCAAAAACGGATTGATCAGAGCAAAAAGTAACCAAGCAAAAATGATCCACATAGATGGGAATAAATTCCAACCCGAAATAAATACTCCCAGTGGTATCACACCTACAACAACTGCAAGAACAGACCAACCAGACGCACCTTTTGAAGCGCCTAGCCAGCGCCGTATGGATTCTTGCCCCCCACCCCAAGAGATCATAAAGCCAAACATTCCCCAAACTGCCAGAACCGCGGGTATCCAAACCCAGATGCCAAACACAGCCTTGCCAAGAATAGAGACTAAGCGGACGATGATGATAATGGCGAGAGGAGATAACAGAATGAAGCGCCGACGATTTTTACTGCTTATTTGATGCATTTGCCCCTCTCTAAATAGTCGATGTCATGAAATTTCAATCAGGCTAACGCCCTTGCGCTTGTACCGCGAGGTGATATTCTATCACATCTCTATATTTACTATTCATAGTTCCTTTACCAGTCATCTGCCGAGTCTGTACCAAGCGTTTGTTAGCATGTGGATCATCAATTTATTTCAATCTGACCGAATAGATTGTACAAATGAATGTAAATCAGCCGTGAAATTACTATAACTCGAGAATGGTTTATAAAGCATTTTGCTTTTATCCAAGAGAGAGTCACGGACTACAATGCAGTACTTAGTATCTTTTGTAATATCCCGAATTGAGCTATAAATATTCACATATTCAATTGGCTCATCTGGGTCATCAATCTCATTACTATACATTCTACCAATTAATTGAAACTCAATTAGGATTGTTTTACCACTTTGATCAGCGTCAACTAAATGATCCCAATTTCCGATATGAGCTACAAGTATCGTATCTGTATCAATTGTGCCAAATACATCATCTATAATTCTACATTTGGCGATGTGAGTGGCTGAACCGAGAATTTGTCTCTCATCATCTAACACTTCAATTAGAATGTATCCATTTATATACGTGAGTTCCCACCATAGCTTCGGAAGTCTTCGCCAGATTTGCCTATGCATCATAGACTTTCCAAAACCCCTACCATAGATATCGAAATCTCCATCCTTATTCACCGATGTATAATATAAATTACAGAGAATCAGCGATTTCGCTAAGGGGTAGAAAATTGAATCGGGAATATCAAGCTCATCAAGAGCCTCATTGTAGCTCTTTCCATTATTTGCCATATACTGTTTGAAAACGGGAACGTATGATTCTTCTAAGACTTGAACCAGTGAATCATATTTGGCTATTTCTGGATTGCTAGCTAAAACATCATCTTTAGTCTTGGCAGTAGTCAAGTTCAAAAAAAGCAGGGTGCACAGTACTAGAATTCTTATTCTCATGGCAATATTTTCAACATCATGCTAACGCCCTGCGTTTTAGCTGCCCATATCCAAGTTCTTGGACAACCCTGTTAAATGTATATTCTTCATTACTTTAAAGTACCATTTCACCTTTGGAAGGTCAGCTACAAACGTTTGTTAGCCGGATTTTCAAATGCAGGTTCGCTTTAGATTAAATCAGATTCTCACTCTTCATACGAGCGATGATATTAGGAATGTGCATTTCTTCATCGAATAATTGGAGGAGCAAGTTAGTCGTTTTATTGCTACACACCTCACTCTCAGAAAGACCTAATTCGTCCATCGCAAATGCCAAATCGATGGGAATAGCAATTTTCTTCAGTATGTCAAGGTCTTCCTCTCCCCAATAGATATGAAAATCCTCCTTCGAGATGACATCTATACTTACTAGCCCTGCTGCCAAAACATAAAATGAGACTACTAGTCGACGTTTATAGTGAAGAGTTTGCTGCTCATAAACGGACACTTTATCCCCTGACAATTTTTCCAATATTCTTTTATCCTTCTTCCATTGCTTCAGATACACCTCAACAAAGTTTGCTTTATTCTCCCGATAAAATTGCCATACTATTCTTATGGCTGAAAACATGGCGGGTGACCTATACTCCAATAGCAAATCTGATAAAACCTTATGTGAATTTGAGCGCTGCATATTATCATTTTGATTCATGAGCGCTTGTTTTTGACCAGACAATTCTTCACGAGTCAACTTTAATTCATATCGTTGTAACGTTAAATCCTGGCGTTGTAATAGAATAGCCCAAATTAAACCCGCAAATGCCAATCCGGAAAATATAGAAGAGATTATTCCAAAGCTGTCCCCAAGCTTGTCTGTTCCTCCGAGGGTCTTCACGAACTCAAGGTCTTGCAGTACTGGAAGAATTGTTAAATAGATGACCGCCACGAGAACAATGGTCCCACTCATAAAATAAAAAATATTGCTTGTGGAGAGTCGCGTTCGCAGCACTATTTTTAACTTTGTGACCATCTCTGGAGCTATCTTGTGTCCAGCTTCATCTCTCACAGATTCAAGAATTTCACTAAACTCGGTATACTCAATGGAAAATCCGGAGACATTCGGACACCGATTCCGGAAAGTTTCGGACAGTGATTCCGGTTTTCACCGGACAGTGATTCCGGAAAGTTTCGGACACTTTCGGAGTATAGACCGGAATAATATTTAAAA